>ENA-OQKP01000185-OQKP01000185.1-human-gut-metagenome-genome-assembly--contig:-NODE-185-length-62786-cov-4.368949_pt1 | contig 62786 bp, 64 predicted proteins | sample MGYA00242780_ERZ504802 | MGnify/ENA primary metagenome ERZ504802 (study PRJEB26092, sample SAMD00036406) | human gut metagenome | host: Homo sapiens | study: EMG produced TPA metagenomics assembly of... | reverse complement strand
ACGTTCAGCGGTGGTGAGCCCACCATCACCGCCCCCGGTATCCCGCTCATGCTGGCGAACCCAGACACGCAGAGTCTCTGGCGTACAGCCAATCTTTGGAGCTAGGGAACAAATTGCCGCCCATTGTGAGTCATATTCGCCCTGACTTTCCAGAACCATACGAACTGCCCGTTGACGGACTTCGGGGGAAAAACGAGTATTTTTAGTCATCCTGTTTACCTCTTTCTCAGGGAGTTTAGTCTCCAGGATTCCCGGGGCGGTTCAGTTTTTTAAGATGGTGAGGTACTTCGGGTTCCTTGCCAACCGGGTGTGTGGAGAGAAGCTGCCGCAGGTGTACCGTGCTCTGGGGATGGATAAACCGGAAGCAGTGGCGAAAGTGTGCTATGCACAAATGGTGAAACAGTTCCTGAGTCGTGACCCGTTCGAATGCGTGCTGTGCGGCGGCCGGATGGTATACCGCCGGGCCATTGCGGGGCTGAATGTATCAGGGCTGAAGAAAAACGCGCGGGATATCAGTCTGCTGAGGTATATGCCGGCCTGACACAGGCTAAGTGTGCCCGGGAATCGGTGCAAGTATAAAAAACAGCCTGTCACGGTATAAAAATCGACCATGCAGAAATTATGCTGGTTATTTTACCGCTGCTGGTCCCTCATTCAGTGACTGCCCCAGGGTTTTTCATGCTCTCCTTATAGTACAATAATTTCCATATCCAAACTCACCCCTACTTTGACTTTTATCATAGTCAAAACCTCTTAACGTGAGTTTTCGTTCCACTGAGCGTCAGCCCTCTAAAACTACTGAATAATCAGTTAGAAAACAAACAATCGGAAAAATCTGGGGTTCCGGCCTAGAACCCCATGAACAGGCATAGCTGTGATTTCATTTAATTATTGGCACAAATCAGTTGATCGTACAATGCTGTGCCTGTCTCGTTTTCTGGAGATTCCTCAGCCTCATGGAGCGGCGTAACAGGCGTACCGGCAGGACAGAGATGTTTGCTTTTCCTAGTCCGGCCAGTTTAGTGGAATAACGGAGTTTTTATCCCATGTTTTTTCCCCCCGATCACGACTTTTTCAAATCAATGCTCAGAATACGTTCTTTAGCTCCTTCCACAAACACATCAGGATCCCAATCGCGGTTAAAGCCTTCTTTGATGCCAATGTAAAGGGTATCCATATCGTCCGACAACACCATCTGGTTTGGGTAGACCGGCATGTTAAATTCACGGGTGATGCTGTATTTGGTGGCATCCACTACGCTGATGGTGCCGCTAGTGAAGTTGGTGACATACAGTTCGTTATATTTCGGATTGTATTTCACCGCGTTAGCTCCGGCTCCTGTGTGCACATAGCCAAGCTGTTTACCGTCGCGTAAGTCAAAAATATAGAGTCCATCTTTTGTACCGGAACGATCGTCATGGTCGAATACCACCACAAAGGCACGGTCAGAAGCGGAGTCCACCGCCAGATTCTGCACACTTGTGATTTGTGGTCTCGGATCTTTCAACGGGATGGTACGCAGCAGCGTCTGATTTTTCGCATCAATTTCGTTGATGTAATCTCTTCCGCCAACGTAGATTTTCTGTGTTTTTTCATCCATCGTCAGACCATACGCTGTACCTTTGTAAGCATCCTTAACCTCGCCTTTTAAGGCAAGCGTCGTCCCGTCGAGCATTAACAGCTTATGCAGAGGCTTCATGCCCTCGGCCGTTTTCAGCATATTGCTATAACTCACAAACAGGGTATCGGAATCCTGGCTGTAAACCATATGGCGAAAATGCTCAAAACGCGAATCTGCAGCGTTTGCCGCTTTAAAACTTAACCTGTCGCTGGTTCTTACCAGTTTGCCGGTTGGGGTGTCAAACATACTGATACGCAGGGACGCTGACTGGGTGTGTCCGATATAGAGCTGATGTTTATCCTGATTTATCGCCAGCGAAAATGCCCGGTATGGCATCGTGTATTTATTTTCGACTTTCAGCGAATCTGAATTAAACGAATACAGATAGCCTTTATTGGCTTCACGATTTACACGATCGGTGACTGCTGCAAACACCTTTTTACTGGCATTATCAAACGCCAGTTCATAGACGCCTTCATCAGGGGACTGAAGGTAATTCGTTTTCAGGGCAAATCGCGAAAGTTCGCGTTCAGGTGGATCGATAGCCATGGCCATCGTGGGTAAAAATAGTGAAATTAACAGGTATAGCGGTGCTTTGGATAAAGTGAAAATATTCATTTTTCGTTCCTGCAATAAAATTGACATAAGAGAGAAAACGTATTGTCTGAACCTAGCGGAAATTGTCATCAGAAACGAATGTCCCCGCCAAATATCCATGTTCTGCCACGCGCGGAATTGGCTGGGTGGGTCTCGTCACCAAGACCTGGCATCATGTTGAGCTTATTCAGCGCCTCCGAATAATCTCTGTTCATCAGGTTTTGTACCGAAAGTTTCAGTGTCAGGTTGCGGTTGTACTCGTAAGTACCATAGAGATCGATAATCGTTGGGATCTGCGGCAAATCCTGTTTGATTATTGCGCCGGTATGTTCGTCCTGCTCAAAATCAGGCGACAGGCGACGAGCCTTGCCTGTGTATTTTATGATAGTGCCCAGGGTCAACGCGTTATCGAAGAAGCGAACACCAGTATCCAGCGTCATGTATTTTCTGGGCAGTTCGGTTATATCCCCTGCGCCAAAGTGGGTGCTGGCGATGGAGGTTGGCTGGTCTGTTTGCTGCTGGCTGAAAGAGAGTCGGCCAAAAGCAAAACCTGCATCATAATCCATCTCCAGTTCGAAGCCCTTTGCGATAACGTCGCTTGCCGAGTTAACGTAGATGTACATATTGTCGCTGTATTCATCGCTAATGCCCTCCCAGCCATTGCCAATCACCTCAGGCAGACTGCATTTACGACCTCCAGAACAAACCAGATAAGACTCGCTGTAGATGTAGTTCTGGATCCTGCTGCGGTACGCCAGAGCCTTAAAGCGCAGGGCATCCTGTTCGACCAGTAAATCTCTGGTATCAATGTTAAAACCCGCCTGCCAGGTTTCTGCACGTTCAGGCTTCAGGAATGGGTTCATGGATGCGCCTCCTGAATTAGAGAAGAACATCTCCTGGATGTTCGGGGCGCGCATGGATTTGCTGTAGCCAATGAACGGCTGAAGCCATGGTGTTACCTGAGCAGAAAGCTGAACTGAAGGGTTGAAGCCACCCTCTTTATCGTCAATATCGTAGCTACCCTGTGGCACGCAGATAACGCGTGAATCGCAGGCGGGCTTGTACCCTGTGATCCTGTTACGTGTGTAGTTGAGATTGAAATCTGCCTCCCAGATGCCGCGCGTAACCTTCAGCCCGGTATACAGCGCTGAAATATCCTGCTGGCCGGAGGGTGCGAACGGATTGTTCTCGATCGATTCCTGATTCGCTTTCGGGTCGCCCGCCGCTGAGTGAATGGTCCGGTCATAGCGGGTACGCATCAGTTTGCTGCCCAGCATAAACTCCAGGTCATTGTCCGCGACAGTGAACCGGCTGGTATTGTTGATATCCAGCGCGTCAGAACGATTTTGCGCTGAGGTTTTGTAGAAAGTATACAGCGAGCCATCACGATACTTTTGATTACCGCGACTGGTACTGGCCGTTACGTTAAAGTCAATTAATTCAGAAAAAGGGGTGTAATGATATTTAATGTAATAGTCGTCACTGGTTATATCACGACGTGTAAATTTATTTTCATAGGTTCGAGCGGAAAGTTCGAAGCTGTTAAATTCGTCTGGTCTGATATCCATTTTATACAGTTGGGATTTGGGGTTCTGCTTCATATATTTATCATAACCAAACTCTTTGCTGTTAATTCCAGAACCATTTGAGAAATTAGAGTACACAGAACTGCCGCTCACAGCAGCCATAACGCCAATGCTTCCCGTATCCGTAAAAGCGTCGCTTTTTCCACCAAGGGCGATCATTCCGCTGCGTCCCAGCCCATTACTACCGACAGAGAAACGTGAACGAAGGCCATATGTATTACCGTTAAATATTACATCGTCAACGCCAATAGTACGCATATTTGCACTACCGGCAAGGGCGTTGATCCCTTCAGAGCCACTGCTGTCACCGCGTGTAACATCAACTGCTACCAGTAAGTTAGGATCTATAAGTACGCCAGCCATATTGTTAGTTGAACCATGCGTCGTTGTTCCGGAGGTAGAGGTTCCGTAAAAACTCTGGGTAATACCATCGACCATAGTGTTTACACGACCAAATCCGCTCATGCCTCGAATATTCACACTGATTGCTCCCTGACCAGGATCTATTTGAGTATAAGTACCAGGCATACTACGCACTGTTGCGTCAAGTGATTGCAGGTTTTTGTCCGTTGTCCGGGAACTGGTCGCGCCTGTTTTCTCGAGAGCTTCCTGCTCACTGGTCGTCTTCCCGACAGAAACGCTGAGCGGACTGAATTCTGCCGCTCCTTTTTTGTCGGAATTAGTTTTTTCACTGATGGATTGTGAGTAAGCACCGCAGCTGAGCAATAATATGCCTGAGCCGATAGCCAGTTTTATAACGTTCATAAATTTCCTTGGGTATAATATTAATAAAGATAAGTATAACTATTTGTTTATTAATTATGTTCTACTGTCTTTTTGATTTTTTTGACAGTGGAAAAGTTTGATAAAATGTTCAGCATAAAAATGAAAATTAAATTTCAGTTAAATGAACTTGAACGGCCAATTATCCCTTTACTCCTTCAACTTAAAGGTAATCGGCATTTTTACTTTAAATAATCCTCCCTCCAATATTTCAGGCGGTGGTTTGGGAAGTGGTTGAGCGCGTTCTAAAACAGCAATAGCTTCGCGGTCAAGAGAAAAGGTTCCTGAAGAGATTTCCAAGAAACTACTGACAATAGTGCCTTCCGTGTTTACGGTAAAAGTCACGACGGCTGTGCCGGTTCGTGCACGTTTTCTGGCATCGCCAGGGTAACGTTTATAACGGTTTAGGTGGCCTTTTACTCTGCTTTCCCAAGATGCCTCAGAATTATCTCGCTTTGTTGAGTCACTGTTAAAAGGCGCAGCAATACGGGACGATTCGACCAGAGCCTGAGGTGCAGCATTACTGGAAACGGCTGTGGGGTTGCTGTCGCTGGTTTGAGCCTTTATCTTACGAGGTGGACGTGTCTTTTTCTTTTCTCCATCGGATGACTTTTTCTTCCTAGTTATTTCAATGGTTGCATCACTGTCTTCAGTGACAGGACGTTGTTGTCTGTCCTCAGTTTGTTGCTTTTCTTCTGTCACTGCGGACTCCTGTTGAGCGATTCCCACCGGAAGCGAAAGTGGAGAAGAAGGAGCCTCTATAATTTCTGCCCATTGCAGCATGATCGCCGGTGCAGGAGACATAGCGGGCTGAACTTCGGAAAAACGCCAGATAAACGCAAGGAAAATCAGTCCATGAAGCAGTAGAGAACAGATAAACCAGCTGCTCCATTTTACCGACTGTGAGAAGTGGAGAATATTCATCATCCATGGTTTACCTTTTTGTTGTATCTGGCGCTACAAACCACACGTAGTCAGCATGATCTACTGTGATGTTCATTCCTTTTTCTGCAAGCATCAACACCACTGGATGGGTGCCGGTGGCAAGATCTTCCATGTGTAACGGTACGCCCATGCTTTTTGACGCGTGATAACCACCTGCAATCAACAACGACGGTACCGGGGCACTCAGAAGCTGGCGGGCCATGTAGCGATCCCGCTGCTGCTGAATAGAGAGCATTGACGTCAGTTGCTGGCTTTCAAGGTTGCCTTCATGCATAGATATGATGGTTTCACGCAGAGCTTCTTGTACCACAGGTGCAGTGGATTTTTTTCCTTTAGGAAATTCGTTTTTTTTGTACAGTGCCAATATCTGCTCCCGGCCAATGTTGGCATTGAGCAGCGGGTAAGGCCCACGTAATAGCTGCATGACGATGTCGCCATACATCTCCCAGGACCACCCTTTTTGCCAGTTAAGTAGTTCCTGAACACGGCTATCTCGAACCACAGGATTATCTTTCAGCCAACATTTAACTTGGTTAACTCGGGGCTGTTGCTCTGACGTCAACATCTCAAGCAACACACTCCCCTGTGGTCGCTGGATGAGCAAATTTTGAATAAGCCAAAGCTCAATCTGATGATGCTCGGCATTATCGTGTTTTTCACCAATAATAAGATGTTGAGCGGTAGCAAGATCCGCCAAAAGCTCGCTGCTAGAAATAATTTTGCCACTGTGCAAATCGTAAATCTGCCCGTCAGTCAGGAAAGCTTTCTGCCCTGGCGCATCCTGCTTTATGGTGACATTCTGTCTGCAGGCTCCCAGACTAACACTAGCTAACGTTATCATAGAAATAAGGATGAACTTTCTCATATTCCCATCTGAAACAATATGTTTCCATATATTTATTGACAAAACATTAATTATGATAAAACATCAAAGAATGAATGTAAATGATTATCATTACCAACAAAAAGAATGCACTAGCGAGTGATGTTTACCAGCCGATATTATGGGTCCGCTTGGAAAACGGATCTATGGTCACTCCCGTTTTTGCAACACCGATTTTGACGATAAGTGGGCTTGCTTGAATCTATCCGGAGTCTGAATGGGATTTCATTCCTGCGCCCCGATGAGTTCCGCGCCTGATGTACATGTCGAAGAAAACGGCCGGCGGGGGGAATACGGCGCGCTACCTGGGTCGTTATCGGGGGGTGAGGGCCAATGGAACGAAAACGTACGTTAATGTGTGCGTATCAGCCACATACTGTGCGAAAGTTTCCGGCGTGAAGTTCCTGTGCGTGTATTTCGCAATGCTCTTGCCAATAGCCCGACATTCAGGCGGTGAAAGCGGAACGGGAAGCGATGCGTTGTACATTTCGACACGCTGAATCACGGCATCAAGCCACTGTGAGAATTCGGGCCAGCCCTGACGAATCGCCCTGTAAGCCCATTTGCGCGTCATTTCGAACAGGTGGCAGTTTCGTCGATGCTACGGCGCGCTGAGGCGCTCAAATCGAGATAATCAGCCAGTTCATCGAGGGTATAGGCTTCCTCTCGCCACTCCATCACCTGCCATTCCAGGTGGAACGGATTTTTACAAATCAGTCCGCTGTAGTTCACATCAGCACAAAGTTTCTCACACAGCGAACGTTCAATCGCAGCGGCGTATTTCAGCGCCTTAACCGAGCTGTCCGGCGCGGTTCTCACGGCGATATTGAGCGCGTAGAGCAGGTGAGCATGACCGTTCACAGGATTTTTTACGGTGATGTTCGGCGCGGGAGCGTTCCGGTCGCTCCAGTCAATCGCTGCCCCCTCGCGATCAACGTCAAAAACCAGCCAGAACTGCGCATGAGGCTGGTTCTGCCGGATCTGGACATGATTTCAGGGGCGTTTGTTTTTCAGTCGCTTACACTACACCCAACGGCAAATCCTGTCGAACCTTCCCGAAAACCCGATCCATTTACCATAACTCCCGTTGTACGTACCCTGTAAAACGCCCTCAATCGCTTTCTGGCGCAAAAAACGCAAAAAGACAAGAAAACACCAGGCTAAACCAGAAAAACGCGCCAGAATCGTTTTTAGATGGCTGCATAACTATGCACGAAAGCGACCCGCGATCGGTTTTGTGTGTTCTGAATACCGAACGGGTCAAAATGACACGTTTTCTCTCCCTCAATGGAGCGTTCTATACAGAGATTTTTGTTCCCCTATCCATTATTCTGATTACCGGGTTTCCAAGCTGAAAACAGGACTTTTCTGCGACCAGTTTTTGCGAATATAGTCACATAAACCACCGATTGAGTGACAAATACAGGAGAATTTATTTTGAAATATGATTTTATCAATGGCAGTTCTATTTTAATTATAGTCTGGATGACTATAGCTGTAATAATCAGAGTCACAAACTGGAAATTCAACAAAAAAACAGCCCCAGCTATAAGCTTATTCTTAGCTTTCCCTGCATCTATAGTTATTCTGTTAGTTTATATTTTTTTCTTCGATAAGTGATGTGTTTTCATGATTAATCAAGTTTCTGTTCAAATGCTCCTGCTGGCCCAGCATGGAAAAAGAAATTACGAATAAATGCACCCAGTGCCATTAACATCTATCTACACAAAAATAGAGGAAAACAATTTTGATATATCAAATAATTACAAGCAGCTCCATTCTTTTTATTGTTTGGGGGATTACATCTATAATAATTAGAACAAAGAATTATTTTTCTAAGAAGAAAACAGACCTTAATATAAGCTTTTTTATAGCCTTCCCTATTTCTATAACAATCCTTTTATTTTGCCGAGGTATATTATAAATATAACATAATACATCTATATGGGGTGTACATATCCCCACATAAAAACACATACTCTCATTAACACGGGAAGAAACTATGTTTTCCAATTCTCACTACATGTACATAATCATTCTTGTACTATGGTTTAGTATTCTCAAGTACTTACAGAGAAAGAATAGCATATTACATCCTTTATTTTCACTAATCCTGACACCACTAACCATTTTAATCATTAGACTTATGATAGATTTAACATACAACCAATAAATTATAAACAAAATAAAAATAGGGAACATTATATGCTTTATAAAATTTTCACATTAAACACAAAGATAAAAACAACTATCATTACAATATGTGCATTATCATATAATCTTACAGCGCAAGCTTCCCCGTCATACAGACCTCGTGATCGAGTTAATAAGACTATGATAGAACTACAAACTAACGGAGTAGAACGGCAACTTTTAGATAATTCTTGTGGCATAAGTTCTGGGGTATTTAAATAAAATATAAGACAGGCTGTCTATCTTACAGACAGCCTTTTTATAATAACAGAAAGAATATATATCATACTTAACGGAAGAGATAATATGAAAACAGTACCCGTATAAACAGCAAGCAATCCCATTTTTCCAGGTGTATCAGTAAAAAAACCGCTGTTCCAGAAATCAGGCCGGGTAAATTTCAGAGCTGTATCTTCAATATACCATTTTGCAACCGGATACAAAACCATTCCGCAGAGAGAAATACACCAGAACAGTAATCTGTATTTAAAATCATAATCCCATGACATATACAGCATATATCCCCCCGTCACCCATCCCCACCACATATTATTAAAATAATATTTTCTGTTCATCTGCCAGTTTTCCTTTCTTTTGCACTTTTGTCAGTGTACTGATGCATGACAACATAACCACAGCATGATAATAATAATCAATAACAATAAGCTGTGTCACGTTTACATCATGGAACGGAGGTGCTCCTGTGACTTTTGAGCAGAAAAAAGCCCGGGCCATTGCCCTGATGGACAGCAAAAAGATGTGGCGGAGCAATTATGCCCCTCCTCTTCTGCGTATTCTCTGGCGGCTGGGTATCCGGCTTCCGCCATTACCCTTTATGCCGTTCTGGCAGGTCACGGTGCTGACGGGGGGCTTATGGGGCATTTCCTGGGGATGTGCAATGTGGTTTATCTACTGGGGGCCGTCAGGAATGGTGGCAGGTGAGGCCATTATTATAAGTATCACGGGGGGGTTTTTGTCCGGACTGCTCATGGCCTCTTTCCACTGGTGGCGCAGGAAAGTTAACCGGCTGCCACCATGGGATGATGTGTAAACCGTGCACAGGCGTGTTCTTACGGAGCGGCACTTTCATTTATCTGTACGCGAACCTCCATTCCTGCATCGTGACAGGCCTGCAGCCACTGCGCCACTTCCAGCGGATCGCCCTCCCGGCGTACCACCCTGCCTTCTTTATTCCATAACTGCAGACAGGTGCTGCCGTCGAGACGCACCACAAAATCCCCACGGCAGGCCTGATACGTTATGCCGTTCAGCTCCACCGCCAGATCAGTGGCAGAAGTGCCGCCTGCGGGCAGCAGAGGCTGTGCCACGGCCCGGCCGGCGTCCGTCAGCTCCACTGCCAGCTGCAGGTTCGGAGCGCGCAGGGTACGCAGCCAGCCGGCATCCTCCAGACGACGGCAGGAGGCGCGCAGGTTTGGCCCGTAGACCGGGGCTTCCCCGCTTTGCTCCAGCACCCGTTCTATGTCCCGCGTCAGCACGGGTCCTGGCCGTTTTTCATCAAGGGCAGCCAGCACAATCAGCACTCTCCGCTGCAGTGGCGACGGTCGGCGGCTCTGAGTCATTTCCAGTCATCCTCCGGCCAGATGAGCTTTCTGAGGCGCTGATGGTCGGCGTCAATGATCTCCTGTCTCTTTATGGCATTCATTGAGGTATAGCCATTTATGGCCAGTTCATGCCAGAAGATCAGCACGGCTCCGGCTTTGGCTGACTCGCAGAGATAAGTTACGCCGTGGCTGTCCAGATTGCATTCCCGGATGCGTTTTTCCGCAAACCGGGTCAGTTGTTCATAGCTGAGTGAAAACGTCATTTCCTGATCCATCCTGTACGTTCCATCTGATAATGTTCTGACAGGTAAAAATCATATCCTGAACCGCCCCGGGAATCCTGGAGACTAAACTCCCTGAGAAAGAGGTAAACAGGATGACTAAAAATACTCGTTTTTCCCCCGAAGTCCGTCAGAGGGCGATTCGTATGGTTCTGGAAAGTCAGGGCGAATATGACTCACAGTGGGCGGCAATTTGTTCCATTGCCCCAAAGATTGGCTGTACACCGGAGACTCTGCGTGTCTGGGTACGCCAGCATGAGCGGGATACCGGAGGCGGTGATGGCGGGCTCACCACCGCTGAACGTCAGCGTCTGAAAGAGCTGGAACGTGAAAATCGTGAACTGCGCCGCAGTAACGATATCCTTCGCCAGGCTTCCGCTTATTTTGCGAAGGCGGAGTTCGACCGCCTCTGGAAAAAGTGATGCCACTGCTGGATAAGCTGCGTAAGCTGTACGGGGTCGGACCGGTATGCAGTGAACTACATATTGCCCCGTCAACTATTAGACGTCAACTAGTTTTGCCGACTCGCGCCAACTATACTGGCCGCACCCTTCAGTGCGACATCAAGTCGCGCTTGTTACTGCCTTCGCTGTCTTTTTCCTGTAGCTTTCACCTTTCAGTTCGAACATATATCCGTGATGGATCAGCCGGTCTGCCGCCGCCACCGCCATAGTCTCATCCACGAAGATGCTGCCCCACATGCTGAACGGATGGTTACTGGTTATCACCAGGCTCCCACGTTCATAGCGATGCGCTATTAACTCGAACAGTACTCCCGTTTCGGCGCTGTCGCGTTTGACATAGCCAAGATCATCCACCACTATCACCCGGTAGCGATCCAGTTTCAGTAGCAGCTCATTCAGTTTCAACTGCGCTCTGGCTTTACGTAGTTCCTGCAACAACTCTCCTGCGCTGTAGAACCGGGCCCGGTAGCCCTGGCCTACTACGCCATCCACGATCGCTGCCGCCAGATGGCTTTTCCCCAACCCGCTGGCTCCGAACAGCAGAACGTTTTCTCCTGCATCAACCCAGTCTGTCGTTTCACAGAGTTGCCGGAACTGAGCTCCATTCAGTTCCGGCACCTGACTGAAGTCGTATTCGCTTAGCGTTTTGGCAACTGGCAACCGGGCCTCCTTTTTATAACGACGCAGTTTTTCACTCTCGCGCCACAGGAGTTCTTCATTGCATAGCGTCAGAAGATAGCGCGATGGTGTCCAGCCTTCTGCCAGTGCTCGTTTTTCCAGAGCGTGCCATTCAGCTCCAACTCGTGTCAGGCGTAGTTTACGCAGGCTGCGTTCAAGGTGATGGATATTGCTCACTGCGAACCTCCCTTGCCACGCAGTAGTTGCTCATAACTGCTCAGGTTATGCTGTTTCACATTGACTACCGGCAACGCCTTTTCCTTTATACCCAGGAAGCGCATCAGCCGGTGCAGATCCACGTTTCCCGGGGTATTCAGCATCTGCTCCATACCTTTTGCCACGACTGAGATATCGTCGTATCCTGCAGCCAGTTTCAGAGCATGTACCATCAGCCTGCCTGCCATGTCGGGTTCCAGATGATTACATAAGCGACGCCACAGCCTCCGCCATTCATCGTCTGGCAGGATGTCATTTCTCAGCGTTGCATGGCAGAACGCACCGGGCTTTTTTGCCAGACTGTCGATCACATGTCGGAAGTCGATACGACGGGCCCGCGTCTTCCCTTTTTCTGGTCTGACACGTGGGCAGCTCATGACCTCGCTGCTGCCAACGTAACAGCTCAGACGATCGTCCCATAACCGGACCCGTAACAGTTGACCTACAAGCCGGGAAGGTACGCTGTAGACGACGTGCTTCACATTGATGGTACTGCTGCGGCTAACCCTCACAGTCAGCTCATCATAGTCAGCACTGCGACGAAGCGGCAGCGGTTTCAGATGAAGACGTTCTTCCTTGACCAGATCCTGATTGTTACGGTTGTGCCGCATAACCTGCTGAGTGATGAAGGCCTGATATTCTTCTATGGTGCTGAAGTCGTTACTGCCCCGCAGTATCAGCGCCTGACAGATACGCCTTTTCAGATGTCCGTGGGCACTTTCAACCGAGCCATTTTCGTGGCCCCGACCGGCATTATTGTGTACGCCCTGCATTCCGTAGTGCTGACAGAGAGCAGCATAACGCTCAGTCAGCTCGCGGCGTCCATCTTCGCCCTGTTGTTTCCATGCTGCCCTCAGGCTGTCCGTTTTATGTTCTACCGGCACTCCGCCCAGTTGTCCGAGGGCTTCCTGCAGACCTTCAGCCAGAGCAGAGAAGCTCTCACCACCCAGCACAACCCGCATCCAGCTCCAGTGGCTCCATTCCAGACGGAAGTGATACAACTTATGCGCCAACAACTTACCGGCGATGGTGACAACTACACCTTTCAGTTCAGTAAAGTCCGACAGACCTCGCAGACCGGGCTGATGTCGCTGGCGGAACATGACCTCCTGCTCTGCACCATACTGTAGCTTCCATTCGCAGACCCGCCGTTGCATTGTTCTTCGAAGGCTGTTGGGGTACTGGCCGGGATATTTATCCTGTAGCATCTCCAGCAGAGTTGTTGGTGTCAGAGCCGGCCTCTCTTTCAACAGAGGAACAAGCATGCTGTCCCACACAGCTTCCAGAGGATCTTTGCGTGTGCGCCAGTGCCGAACACTGTTTTTTGCCCACTCTCCTTTTTCGATCCGACGACCAGAACGGACTGAGATACCAGCCTTCATGGCCGAGATATGCTGAGTTATACCTTTCTTACGCTGAGTCATATAGTAACTGACCTGAGAAGTATTGAACGTCACGCCATTTCCTGTTGGATCATGTAAATGACACTCAGGTTACAAAACCGGCCAGAATAATCGGCGCCAGGCGGACTGAGTTATTGTCGTCTCATAGTCAACGTATTACCACTGTCAGCAACAGCGACATCATCCTGATAAACGCAGTGCCCGTGCGCAGCGCGATGACTGGCTGAAGAAAGAGATACTGCGCGTATACGATGGGAATCATCAGGTATACGGTGTGCGTAAAGTCTGGCGTCAGTTGTTACGGGAAGGAATCAGGGTAGCCAGATGTACAGTGGCGCGCCTCATGGCGGTTATGGGACTTGCCGGTGTTCTCCGGGGTAAAAAGGTCCGCACTACCGTCAGCCGGAAAGCCGTTGCCGCAGGCGACCGCGTAAACCGTCAGTTTGTGGCAGAACGTTCTGACCAGTTGTGGGTGGCTGATTTTACTTACGGTGTGCCCGGAGTTCAGGGCGGGCATGGATGCTTAAATGAACCGCGAGTCTGTCTGGAATATTGAACCGGTAACTCACGATGAGAAACCCAACAATCCCACCGGGTGTGACGGTGGAGAACCTGAGCGGCAGTGACCTGCGGCATGCCCGCAGGGTGATGTAACCCGCTGACAACGGGGATTGAGGCGAGATCACTAAGCCGAGATGATCCTCAAGGTTAAGTACTGAAAGGCTGAAGAACATGAACCCGTTAATCCGCCTCTGTGGGTTGAAAACGTCACCACGGCCTACGTGATCTGACAGGCCGTGCAGGAGGAACTGGCAGTGATACGTAAGCACTACCGGTCGAAGGTGTTTTGACATGTATGCGAAACACCGGGGCAGCAGCGTCTATCACGCTTGCGTTGCTGACTTCTGCCAACTTGCGGCAAGCAAGGATAAAGAGTGCGACGGGCAGCCTCCTCAGTATGCCTGAGTCCAGGCAGGTAAACCGGGGAAGGTCAGCGACGGATGTTAAGGGGGCATGGCTCCGATGACGCGCTGGCTGGCGGAGCTTCCGTAGTAGTCCGCGATGGGGAAAGCCCATTACATGGCGAAGGGAAGCAGTTTGAATGTGTTTGCGACGTGAATTAACTGACCTAACGAGGTGAAGACCTTTGATAATCAGCGAAATGCAACGCAAGCTTGCCACATGGGCAGCCACCGATCCGTCCCTACGGATTCAACGGCTGCTGCGTCTGATAACACAACCAGAATGGCTGGCTGAAGCGGCGCGGATCACGCTTTCATCAAAGGGGGCCCATACCCCCGGCGTTGATGGCGTGAACAAAACAATGCTACAGGCCAGACTGGCTGTTGAGCTGCAAATCCTCAGGGATGAATTACTCTCAGGCCACTACCAGCCCTTGCCCGCCAGACGGGTTTACATCCCTAAAAGCAACGGCAAACTGCGACCACTGGGTATCCCCGCGTTGCGGGATCGTATAAGCATCCGTGCCAAGGTGGAGCACCCGTTTCGCATCATCAAGCGGCAGTTCGGCTTCGTGAAAGCCAGATACAAGGGGCTGCTGAAAAACGATAACCAACTGGCGATGTTATTCACCCTGGCCAACCTGTTTCGGGTGGACAAATGATACGTCAGTGGGAGAGATCTCAGTAAAAACCGGAAATAACACCAGAAATGGTGGAAAAAATAGCCTAAATAGGCTGATTCGATGTGTTTGCGGGACAAAAATCGGCCCAGATCCGCGAAATTTTAATCAACGAGTCAGCTTGGGAAGACATGACCTGCTTATTCGCACCTTCCCTAAAGGCGTCTTTGGCTTCGGTCAGCGAACACTGCTGTTTTTCTTTGCAGGACGGTGAATCTTTGTAGTCCGTCATCTGCGCCAGCAGCTGATAGCTGTCGTCAAGCTGCATCTGGCTGCGCTCTTTTTCCATCGCCTGCACCGCTTTCTGGCTAAACGCCGCAGAGTCATCGGTGATCACCGGATTAAACGTTGGGTCCATCGTGCCCATTTTTTTCCTGATGATGTACCGGAATGTCGCACCCAGGGAAAGCGCCGGTGATAAAGAATTGTGCCGTCGCAACGGTGCGTTGCAGACTGTTGGCATAGGTATATACCGTGTCCGGCGTCGGGCATTCGCCTGACGTGACCATCCCCAGCTCCGCCAGCCATTCTCGCATGTAGTGGCCCATATAAATTTCCAGCACACCGCCTTTCGTGGTGAGCTGCCCGCCGGGCACATCCCACTCCGGCCACTGATTCGGCGTGGACTGCTCCAGCACGCTGCCATTATTGGCCAACGGCGCGCGCAAGTTGTGTCGGCTCATCATCAACACTTGTTGCAGTTGATAACCTTCCGGCGTTGTCTGCGCTTGCGCGGCGGACGACAATAAAACAGCCCCTGCCACAGCGGCGGCGAGTATCAATTTTTTCATCCCTACAACCTCTTGTTGTTATCAATCCTCATAGAGTGTGACAGAAATATGACATTTTTCCGGGAACGGTTTCGCAAAACGGGAGATTCCAGAAGATAACCGGCAGGTCAGCGTGTTCCGGTTACTCCGAGATAAAAACCTCATACTTAATATTGCGGGCGCAATAAAAAGTGCCGTCCGTCAGATACAGTTCACGAAATCGCGTGTTATCAGAGATGTTGTCCAGCAGGGAACGTTCCGTATCGACAAATTCTTTTTGCACGCGGTAATGAACGGCGTTCTCCGTTTCAAAAGAGACATATTCCGTGGTGGCGTAGGGCTTATTTTTTGATTTCACGTACACGATATATTGCACGGTACTGGCCGTCAGCCCCGTTTTCGCCGCGATCTCTTTGAGACTCAACGTCTCAGAGGCATAAAGCGCCTGAACCTGCGCTATGCGTCGGTGATTATACGCCGTCACCCGAAGGCTCAGTTTCAGCCGATAGGCCATATTCCGCACGGCGGTAATATTAGTGTGAAGCAGTTGCGCTATCTGCTCTGTCGTGAGGATGCCCGCGTTTTCCCGCAGAATCGCAAGGCTTTCGTCGTTCCAGATAAATGCCATTGGGTATCTCTCCGTACGCGTCGTTCATCGCGCCGCCAGGCGCGCAAACGTGGCCTCTAACTCAGACGGCTTACGCATACCCTGGTGTAGCTCCAGAACGCGTCCTTCGGAGTCAATCAGTACGGAGGTCGGCGTGCCGATCACCTGATAACGTTCCTGGGTAATGTTGAGCTGATCGCGCACCACCGGATAGGTTATCTGATGTTTTGCCAGCAGATCGTTGATCCTGACCGTTTCAGGGTCGGTATTGACCGCCACAACCACCACTTTATCGCCCCATTTTTTGCTCAGCGCTTCCAGCGTGTCCATTTCCGCTAGGCACCCCCCGCATCCCGCAGACCAAAAATTCAGGTACACCGCCTTTCCTTGCCAGCGTTCAAGGCCTGACTCCTGGCCTTGCAGATCAAACGCCGCCAGCGCCGGGGCCGGTGCCCCGACCGCCAGCTTTTCTTCTTTACACCCGCTTATCAGGATCGCCGCCGCGAGTAACAGCACATTATGCCAGCGCATGTTGATTGGCCTCCTCACCCAGATATTTACCGTGTTGCAGCCGCAGAATACGGTCGGCAAACTGCCCAAGCGCAGGGTTGTGCGTCACCATCACAATCGTGCGCCCCTGACGATGCCGATCGGTGAGCAGATCCAGCACCCGCTGCTCATTCTCTTCATCCAGGTTGCCCGTCGGTTCATCCGCGCAAATAACCGGCGGTTCGTTGACCAGCGCCCGGGCGATACACACACGCTGCTGCTCACCACCGGAAAGCTGGCTCGGCAGGTGCGTCACACGATGCCCAAGCCCTACCTGTTCCAGCACCTTCCTCGCCGCCGCTTCATCCACCACGCTGTGGTAATGCTGGGCGAGCATGATGTTTTCCAGCGCAGTTAAGAACGGGATCAAATGGAACTGCTGAAATACCAGGCCGATTTTCTCGGCGCGAAAGCGACGGCGCCCCTCTTCATCCAGCGCGGCGGCATCGGTGCCATCAAGAAACACCTGCCCTTCCGTCGCCGTATCAAGGCACGTCAGAATATTCATCAGCGTGGTTTTACCAGAACCAGAAGCGCCCATAATGGCGACAAATTCACCCTGCGCAATGCGCAGATTAATGTCATCCAGGGCGGTAACGTCACCGAACCGTTTGTATAAGTGGCGGGTTTCGATCGCCACCTGAGGGATATGCGTAACGGACATGGCGCTACTCTCCTTTCAGCACTTTAGCAGGCTCGACGCTTACCGCGCGTCGCACCGGAACAATCGCCGCCAGAATGGCGACCAGTAAAGACAACACCAGAGTAATGGGCAACACCGGCAGACGCAGTGAAATGGCGGCATTAAACACCGTTAATCCCAACAGTTGCGCCAGCAAATATCCCAGCACCCAGCCGCACGCCACCGCCGCCAGCGCGATGATGCTGGTTTCCAGCAGAATTTGCCGCACGATATCGCCGTTGCTGGAACCAAGCGCTTTTTGCAGCGCAAACTCGCGCGCCCGCTCGCCGACAATCGCCATCAGCGTGGTATTCACGCACAGCGAAGAGAGCGCCAGAATCACGATCGAGACCAGTCCCATCAGACCTTTAATTTTATCCAGCACCTGCCCTTCGGAAGCAGAGACCTTACGCACCGGACGAATCTCCAGGTCAGGATACTGCGCCTGCAACCGGCTGGCATAGTTCTCCACCTGGCCGACATCGTTACTGACGCTCAGCAAGCCGTGGCTGATTTTGCCCGGCTGATGCAGCCAGGCCTGCGCCACGTCGAGGCTGACGATCAGCATGTTGTCCGTCGCATCGCCAGACTCCACAATGCCTTTAATCTGCAAATTCTTACGCTGATTGTGATCCACCAGCGTGATGCTGTCGCCCGGCTGCACGTTGAGGCGTTCCGCCAGTTTGACGCCGATCATCGCATTACGGTCGTCAAAACTAACGCCAATCCAGCTACCGGTGACCTGCCAGTACGGCACCAGTTTTTGCAGCGACTCGAACCACACGCCAACCATCACCACTTTTTCCAGCTCGGTACGCGCCATGCCGTACAACCACGGACTGGCGCCATGCACCAGCCCCTGCGGCGCCTGATCGAGAATGCTCTGCAACTCCTGCTGCGGCATACTGGAACCGTGCCCCGGCCCGATGTAAAAATTCGCGCCGAAGGTGCGCAGTTCTTCGCTCATTTTGGTGTTAATGTCGAACCAGACGGCAAAAAGCGCCGTCACGATGGTCGCCCCCACCATCAGCGCGGCAAACACCACGCTGACCCGCTGAAAACGCAGACGCAGCGCCCGCCACACCAGCAGCCAGAGCATGGTACGTTTAGCGGCCATACAGCACCTCCACAGGATACAGCCGGGCAATCCGCCGGGCCGGGAACCAGGTGCCGATCAACGCAATCAGTACCGCAATCACCAGTACGCACGGCACCACAATCCAGGCAAAATTAAGCGGCGCGTCGAAGAGCATGACGCCAATCGCTTTCGCCAGCCCCCACCCGGCAATACATCCCAGCGCACCGCCAGCCAGCCCGCTGGACGCCGCTTCCAGGTAGAACAGCAGCATAATTTGCCACTGTCGCGCACCCAGCGCTTTCATCAAACCGATCTCTTTGGCGCGTTCCATAATGGTGCTGGTCATCAGCGAGGCGATCCCCATTGCGGAAGCCACCAGCGCCGCGACGGTAACGACCGCCATCAGCAACTGAATTTTATCGATCACCACCCCTTCGGACGCCGCGACCTGCCATACCGGGCGCACTTCCGCACCGGAAATCGCCTCTTCCAGCTGATGCGCGATCGACGACACATAGGCCGTGCAATACCAGAGGTCGTACTCTTCGGCATTGAGCGCGTCCAGGTTTTCCCGCGCGCGGCGGGACAGTTCGTTTTCCGGCACCGTCAGCGCCGAGACGCGAATCGCCTGCACTTTTCCGGGGAGCCCCAGCAGGTGCTGTACCGTGCTTAGCGGCATCACCAGTTGGTTATCTTCATCGCCGCCGCTGGAGAGGATACCGCTGACGGTGACCTGCACTGCTTCGCCTTCGGTACGTAATGTCAGCTTATCACCGGGTTTCCAGCCCATTTGCCGCGCCAGCGCGTGCCCGACTAAGGTCTGCGGCTCTGCGCCTGCGGGTTCCTGCGGCCAGTCGCCGGTCACCTGCCAGTATGGGCTGACCGTTTTCTGCCCCGTCTCATATCCCTCTTCATCAGGAATATCCACTGGCTGACTGAAGAAAGTGCCCAGAATCCGCACTGGTTCTCCCTCCACGCTGGCTTCGCCGCCGAGCATCGGCGCAAACCCGACAATGTTGTTTCGCCAGAAGATATCTTTGATGTTCGGCAGCTCGGCTTCATCAAGAAAATCCTGACCGGAAAGCGGATTACTGCTCTCACTAAACAGCGCGGGCAGCGCAGCCTGTCCGGCGGGTTCAATCAAAATGTTCGCACCATAAGACTTCAGCTCTCTGGACATTTTGTCGCCGATATCAATGGACACCGCCAGCAGCGCCGAGATCAGGCTGGAGGCCAGAAAAACGGTGATTATCGCCAGCACTTTGCGGCGTAAATTGCGCCCCCAGGATTGTCGTAACATCCGCCACAGCATGATTATTCCTCCCTCATGTCGGCAGGAACAAACTGCTCCGGCGTTTCACGGAAGCGTTCATAGTTAGCCTCTGACGAGAAGAACCAGGTCTTGCCGCCATAGCTGTATTTGTAATCGGCTGAGGTATTGGTCAACGTTGAACCATCGACCGGATCGGTCACTTTAATAGTCATGACCGTCGAGAAGTAGTTCACCCCTGTCGCCAGTTCTTTACCGGGGATCACCAGCTCTTTTTCATCATTGTGCCAGTTTTCAATCGGCACCGGGTTACAGCCACCGGCCTTGCCGATAGACGGAATAAAAATATGCACTCCGCAGGCGACGCAGATAACCTGATTGCCCTCCATGACATAACCCTGATCGCCGCACAGCAGGCAGGCGTCGAACACCACGCCAAAACGCAGCTTGTCGGGATAGCGGTTAATCACGAAGAAGCGCACCGCTTTGCCATCGTCCGCCACCCAGACGAAACGATGCAGTTTACCGTCACGAAGCTGTTCAACCGGCAGGCGCACCATGCCATCGCTCCCCAGCGTTACGGGCACGGCTTCAGAGAGTTGCGGCGGCTGCGAGGCCACTTTATCCCACCACAGTTGGCCTGCGATAACGACCACCGCGCAGCCGATTGTGACCAACCACAGCCGCAAAGCGTTGCGACGCTGCGCCAGCGCCAGACGGTGAGCAATCGGTTCTTCGGTTTCCCGCGTCTGTCGAAAAGCCCGCAACAGCGCCGGAAGCCAGCACAGCGCCAGGGCCAGCAGCAGCGCGGCTCCCGCCCAGTTATACAGCGCCGTGTTATTTGTGACTTTCGCCACGAAGCTCAGCAGTGATTTTCCCAGCGGAACAACCTGTAATTTCATCAGCAACAACAGCAGGTTGCCGCTCAGCGGCAGCCAGATCATCACCAGCAGAATCAGCGTTAACGGCCAGTACAGGCCGCGAATACGCCGCAGCAGCATCGCGCAGAGTACGCCCGCCAGACAGAGGATCGCAAAAGCGAGAACGACGGCCGTCAGGTTTAACAGCAGGTCAGTATTCAGCACATGCGTACTGGTCAGCCCGCCCAGATTAGGGTCCAGCGCCCAATGGCGGGCAGCGCCGAAAATCAGAATCCCCTGCCACAGATAGCGGATACGCGTTGAAGCCCACCAGAAACTGAGGACAAACAGCAGCGATACCATGACCTCCGCCCCAACCAGCAGCAGTTGTACCGGTTGGCTGCCGTGAATAAACAGTCCCGCCAGCACGCCGGCAATCAGCCCGGTCAGCAGCGTCCAGGTCAGCGGACGTAAAGAGGGAGGATCGTTTCGACTCCAGAGAACACCGGAAAGAAGCGCAATGCAGAAAAAGACCTGTAGCGTCGTGACGAAAAAGTAACTCATAACTTCGACTCTGTACGGCGGGTTGAATTAAGCGACGGGCATATGATCGGTCTGACCAACGCGCCAGAAGGGGGAATCCTCCTGGCGCGTTGGTTAGTCGGTTTTAGTTCAGACCGACATATTTAAACTCGTAGCTCACATCAAACGGTTTCCACCAGCGGCCTACGCCTGTTTCGCTGTCAGTATGGCGATGCATCCCGGCTTTTGACGGCGGTTCAATGTGGTAGGTCACTTTATAGTTGCCCACGCCCATCATTTTGATGTTCGCGCCATAGTGCGGGCCATCGCTGGCAACCATCGGCATGAAGGTGCCTTCCTGTTTTTCGCCCGTGTCGTTGTTGACCAGGGTGTAGCTGATGGTCAGGTACGGGATCCATTCCCCTGCGCCAAAGCCGTTTTTATTGCCTTCTACAGCGTGGATATCCGCTTCAAGGTGAACATCGGCTTTTGCTGCCGGTAAGCCCATGCCGCGCGGTTCCATATCAATCGGTTGCAGGTAAACGGCCGCCAGCTCCATTTCATTCATGGTGACAGGCTCGCCTGCCGGGTACTCTTTAAAAGCAAACGCGGCTGGCGCAATGAAAATGCTGGCCATCACTGCGCTGGCAATCAGGGTTTTCTTCATGGTCATCAAACGTATCCTCTCGTCTAAAACAACGGCTATACAACGATTATGGGTTATTTTTTATCGTCTCCCCGGGAACCGCGCTTTTGCGCCGCATCACCCACAGCGCCACCAGCGCCGCGAGCAGCAATACGACCTGCGGTAACAACGTTTCCACGTAGGGATAAATCCCCAGCCAGCTGATTTCAGGGAAGCCGTTAATCAACGTAGGCTGGAACAGTTTGCCTTCCACCAGTTCCAGAACGCCTTTGCCCGCAAAGACGAAGGCCATCAGATACATGAAACTGCCGGTAAACATAAAGAAGGGTTTCAGCGGCAGGCGCACCACTGAGTAACGCATCACCAGCCAGGCGAGCAGCAGCACCACGCAGCCAATCACAAAACCGGCGCCAATCGCCATATGGCCGGATACCGTGTTTGCATCGCCAATCAGAGCGTAATAGAACAGCACCGTTTCCGCCCCTTCGCGGTACACCGCCAGGAAGCTGGTCAGCCATAGTCCGACCAGGGAGCCTCGCGACAGGGAATGAGACAGTTTGCCTTCCAGCCAGGCTTTCCAGTGGCGCGCTTCCACTTTGGACAGCAGCCAGTAACTCATAAAGAACAGCATCACGACGGCAATCAGCATCGTTATGCCTTCCAGCAGTTCACGGCTGGCGCCGGAGTTAGTAAACAGCATCTGGAAGATAGCGGCGGTGATGACGCTGGCGATCAGCGCCACAATTACCGACTGACGAATAAGCGGCAGCTTATCCTGATGGTTGTTTTTCACCATGTAGGCCACGATTGCCGCAACAATCAGCAGCGCTTCCAGCCCCTCGCGCACGATGATCATCAGACTATAGAGCAGCAGACTCCACTGGGTTTCTTCGCCTTCGCCCAGCATCGTCACGGCTTTTTGCAGATCCTGCGCCAGCGCGCTGGCCTCTGCATTCAGGCGCTCAACCGGCTGACCGGCCTTCATCAGACTGACCAGGCGGGTAAAATACGCCTCCAGCGTGGTTTTAAATGCCGAATCGCGAGAGCCGATTTTGTTTTCCATGCCGCTGGCTTCGAAGCGGTCGAAGTAGGTATCCTGGATATCCAGAATCGCATTCTTCGCATCGCCGCCCTGATAGCGCGCTATCGCGTCCTGAATGCTCTGGTTAATTCCCGTCGTCACCTCAGCCCAGTCGGTGCGGTTATTTCCCTCGTCCGCCGCCGGAATGTTGTCTGCGCTTTGCGCTGCGGCAACCTGCTGATCGTCACGGGTGGTTGGCAAGCCGGGTAAGATATCCTCGATATCCTGTAGCAGCGTAGTGACCTGATAGGAGACATCGTTGAGATGGTCAGGTTGCGCGGTCAGCGCAATCAGGGATGAGAATTGTTGGTTAATGGAGGCGGCATCTTTTGCAGAACGGTTTTGTCTGAGGGACATCTCCATCTCAGAGTTTTTAAAGCCCTGATAGTGCGCCTGTTGAACGTGCTGACTGGCAACGCTGTAATTCCCGGCCTGATATTCAGTGACCGCCTGCGCCAGCAGATCGTCGATCGTCCTGAAACTCTCCTGCCAGTGAACGGCAATGTCGTCCCTGGACAGCGCGTTGTGCTGCTCTTCGGCCACCAGACGATGTCCGCCATCCAGCACCGGTTCCACTTCGCGCAGTGCGGCTTTCAGCCAGTCAATGCGCGCCTGGACGTCAGCGAGCGGTTTTTTCTCGCCAATCATTCGACGGATCTCGCCGAATGCGCTCTCCATCTCGTAACTTTTGCGCGCGGAAATGTTGATGCGGATCGGCCCTTCCAGGTTCTCGAACACCTCAAAATAGGCCATTTGTACCGTGCGGCGCGCCTCGTCGGCATGCTGTTGCTGATAAAGTTCCGCTGTTTTATCAAGACGTTGCTCGATATCTTCAATCAAAGGCGCATAATTCGTCGACGCCCAGACACTCATGCTTATAAACAAGCCAAAGAGAGTAACCAACAAAGAGTTACGGAAGTTACGCACGTGCACACCGCCAAAGAATACAAATGATAATTATTATCATATCTTTTTGTCGCGTTGTACATGACCTGGATCATAAAAATGTCAGCAGACGACAAGTTATGTAAATTTATTTCATCAAATCGTGATGAACACACACATTATGCGTTGATAAAAGGGACGTTATCTCCCTGTTTTTCTCATGGAATTAACGGCAAGGCAGGCGCGGTAACAGAGGAATAAATCCCCCTGCCGACAGTGATATTATTCATTATCGGCAGGCAGAAATAAAACGCGTTATTGCGTACAGCAATATTCAAAGATTAAGGTTATTTCGATCGCTGGCAAGACGCTGTAAGAATTGACCATATCCCTGCGGCCCCATCCAGTAGTTAATACTTTTCTCAACGCCGGTTGATGTCAACGTCGCACCGGAAATACCGTCAACGGTATATTCATCGGCATGTTCAGGTTTATCCTGTACTATTTTCAATGCAGGATGTCCGCTGTTATCTAATAATCGTTTCCCTGGCCACTGTTTGCGCCAGTTGGCGTCTTCCACCCTAGCCCCCAGAAACGGCGTTTCCCGTTGCTGATAATAATACAGATTTCTCACCGTACGACCGTCCAGCCCCAGAGCAAGAAACGCATGCATCATGGATTTCGCGCCCTTACCGGTAACTGGAATGATAACCTGCTGAATTTCATTATTTTTATCTTTCACAAAGAACACATCCGCCACCGTACAGCGCTGACGAACCTGCGCTGGGTCGCGTTCAGGGGCAAGTTTTTCACACTTCTGCCGCGCGGTGTCCGCGCTGCTGCCAGCCACCAGTTCGCCGGAATCTAAATTAACATGGCGTTGAATAATATAACGATGATAGAGCGTTTCGACTGATTTTTTATCCTGGGTCTCTGATTTCATCAGGCCCGCAGCGTGTAAAATTGCCGCCTGTTTTTCCTCCTCTGTCGGCTCCGTCATTTCTCCCTGGAACAGCATAAACCATGCCGCCGCCGCAACAAAAATAAGGACACAAAGCACCATCATTGATGCAACAATAATTTTACCCTTGCGCATTGAATTGTTATCCCTGTCAAAATGGAAATCGAAAAAATCGCCTGAACGTATCACAGACTTTCATTCAATTAAAACAGATATGCCATTATCAATTCAGGTTTGCAACGTCAGGCAGCGGTAAAAAATAATAACTGGCGTCGGTAAAAAAGCAGCAAAAATAACAGAAAACACGCTCTCCGCTCGTTTTACACATCCTTACAATGGGTTAAAAAATGCCGGGTTTCCCCGGCACGCTATCAAAACATGGCTGCCCGCCACAGACGTAACTTCATGCCCCAGTAGCTGGTCCAGCCGCTGGTCGTAGTTACCACCTGCCCCTTCGACACCACCACCAGCGTTGGCGTGACGCTGATTTCCCAGTTTCGTGATATCTCACCGCCGCTATCATTCACGACAGGGAACGTCACCCTTTTACGCGATAACCAGCGGGAAACCTCCCCGTCATTACCGGAACGCAGCGCGATGGTCATGACGCTCTCCCCTTCCGACTGCAAACGGGCGACATCCGGCGTGGTGAAACGGCAGATACCGCACCAGCTCGCCCAGAAGTAGAGCAGCACCGGGCGTTCTTCACTGATCGACGCCAGCGTTACGGTTTCCCCGTCCAGCGTATGCAGCGGCGTGCTGTCAAACATGGCCGGCATCTGCGGAGAACGCCAGACATCCAGCAGGATTATCACGCCAGCCAGCAGAACCAGTAAGATCGCGCCTTCACGCAGCCAGCGGCGCAGTTTACTGAGCATGGGCCACCGCCAGTTTTTCTTTCACCACCGCCTCAAGGGTCTCCCACGATACCGCGCCGGGGATCATCTCGTCGCCAATGATGGTTGCCGGCGTCCCCTGAACGCCAACCAGCCGGGCGAGTTGCAGATTGGTGCTCAACGTCTCCATGCTTTTCTCATCGGGGTCAGTTTGGATATAGAGAATTATTGTACTAGGCACTGTTGCAAAGTTAGCGATGAGGCAGCCTTTTGTCTTATTCAAAGGCCTTACATTTCAAAAACTCTGCTTACCAGGCGCATTTCGCCCAGGGGATCACCATAATAAAATGCTGAGGCCTGGCCTTTGCGTAGTGCACCCATCACCTCAATACCTTTGATGGTGGCGTAAGCCGTCTTCATGGATTTAAATCCCAGCGTGGCGCCGATTATCCGTTTCAGTTTGCCATGATCGCATTCAATCACGTTGTTCCGGTACTTAATCTGTCGGTGTTCAACGTCAGACGGGCACCGGCCTTCGCGTTTGAGCAGAGCAAGCGCGCGACCATAGGCGGGCGCTTTATCCGTGTTGATGAATCGCGGGATCTGCCACTTCTTCACGTTGTTGAGGATTTTACCCAGAAACAGGTATGCAGCTTTGCTGTTACGACGGGAGGAGAGATAAAAATCGACAGTGCGGCCCCGGCTGTCGACGGCCCGGTACAGATACGCCCAGCGGCCATTGACCTTCACGTAGGTTTCATCCATGTGCCACGGGCAAAGATCGGAAGGGTTACGCCAGTACCAGCGCAGCCGTTTTTCCATTTCAGGCGCATAACGCTGAACCCAGCGGTAAATCGTGGAGTGATCGACATTCACTCCGCGTTCAGCCAGCATCTCCTGCAGCTCACGGTAACTGATGCCGTATTTGCAGTACCAGCGTACGGCCCACAGAATGATGTCACGCTGAAAATGCCGGCCTTTGAATGGGTTCATGTGCAGCTCCATCAGCAAAAAGGGATGATAAGTTTATCACCACCGACTATTTGCAACAGCGCCTAAAAAACAGCCTGTTTCGGTATAAAAATCGACCATACAGAGAGAGAAACCACCGGAGTGGTGGGAAAAGCAGAAAGGTTCACGTGGCATAAGGCGTGGACAATGGTATCGATTGTTTTTTCAATTTCCTATACGTCCAGGATATGCCGCGCCAGCGGCATGGAAGGCGGCGCTCTGTTGTTTCATATGATACCGGAGTAAAACCGCCGAAGCCCGGCGTAAGCCGGTACTGATTGATAGATTTCGCCTATCCCATTCCCACCCTGCTAAGCCATACCCGCTTTCAGCCATGAGAGAGCTTCTGTGCGCGGTCGGAGTGGTCCCGACGAGGGTTTACCCGAAGTCGGGGCGTATCTCCGCGTTAGCGGGCCGTCAGGGCCGCTTACGAGCGTGTACTGAGGACTTCCAGCCAGAACACTGACAGCGATGACGGAGTATAGTTACAACATTCATAATTAAAAGCGACTCTGTTCCGGCCCTTCGGGCCGGGGCGGGGCCGCTTTTCAGTTATGAGGAGGGGCTTTGTGGTTTCAGTTCTGCGCTGGACTGGGGTTTTCCCGGTGCTTGTATTTGAGTGTTGTAACTAAAATGGCTCCGGTTGGGGCCCGCCGCTTGCGGTGGGAGGTGCATATCTGTCTGTCCACAGGACAGGCAGTGAACAGGTTTTCTTTTTAAATGAATGTAATTAAGTAGTTTAAAGGAGATATAAACAGGTGTTTAAAAGATACATTGCACCCTGTAACGCTGGCGGATGGCGCTTTATGACATGAACGGTTGTAACCTTATGGGGAAGTCCCTTGCAGTTTAATGTGGATAAGCAAAATTCCCCGTCTGTGAGGCGTGTTTTGTATCAAAAACAGAGAGAACCGGATGCATCTGAAAGTGGATGATGAGGTTGTTTTTTGTATGTGGTGCTGTTTTTTTCTGTACTGGCGGGCTTCAGACGTGCGGATTCCTCCGGCGCAGGCCGGATTATTCTGAGGAGGTCACTTTCAGGGGGAAGCGGTGGCCAGCCGGCTGTAATTGCGGTTACGTGACAGAATCATGCGCTCCTTCACACGACGCTCCACTTCACGTTTTACCGCCTCACGACTGGCAGAGAAGCGCCCTTCCGAGATTTCACGCGTCAGCTGCCGTTTCACCAGGGTGACGATATCCTGACGTTCCCTGTTCGCATCACGACGCGCACGGGCACGTTTTATTCCACGGGACTTAAGCTCTGTCTGGTAACTGCAGAAACGCTCACGCACAAAACGCCAGGCTTTCGCTATCAGCTCATCCATACCCAGGGTATCCAGCCCCTGCTTTTTGCGCTGTTTGTTTTCCCATTCAACACGACTGCGGCGCGCAGCTGCCACTGCATCCTCAGACACATCAAGGGCAGCAAACAGAGCCGGTGTGAACGTGATGTCGCTCGGAATGTAGCACCCGATAAGCGGGTCATATTCCGTCTGGTAGGTAATCAGTCCCAGCTCTGACAGGAACGTCAGGGCCCGGGTGGCACGGGTGATGGAGAGTTTTCCTGCACCGGACTCTGTCGCCAGTCCGCACTCAATGGCCAGCGTGGTGATGGAGCACTGGACGCGGTTGGCCAGCGGATCATAGTGAAAACAGAGTCCCTGCAGCAGCGCATCAATAGCCCGTCGACGCAGCACCGGTGGCATGCGCCGACGCAAACCACGGGAACGGGCATGCGCCACATGAATGGCGAAATCAAAACGGGAGGTGAAGCCCACCGCCTTTTCCATCAGTTTTTCGCAGAACTTCAACGTTCCGGCACCTTTACGGGGTGTAAACACCGGATTCGGGTTCTTTACCTGGCGGTAATACGTTTGTTGAAGATCAGTCACACCATCCTGCACTTACAATGCGCAGAAGGAGCGAGCACAGAAAGAAGTCTTGAACTTTTCCGGGCATATGACTATACTCCCCGCATAGCTGAATTGTTGGCTATACGGTTTCTTGTTAGCCCCGGTAATCTTCTTCGTCGCCAAACATAGAAAGATTATCGGGGTTTTTGCTTTTTTGGCTCCTGTAAATCCACATCAGAACCAGTTCCCTGCCACCTTACGGCGTGGCCAGCCACAAAATTCCTTAAACGATCAGTAATCTAGCATCCGCAATTCAAATGTTCAAGAAGGTAACTTAGTTACTTTCTATTCGCATCAGTCATCGCAGCTTTTTCTTTCAAAATCCAGTGCTCTATCATTTCTTTTTGAGTTAAGCCCGAATCCTTACAAAGCTGTGTCAAATCATCTTTGAGTTCACTCTGGATGAAAACATTAATCGCTTTATGTGTCCCCTTTTTCCGGGAAACAGATATGCGTTGTTTCTCGGCTCCGGTTAACGGATTACCTTTTCTGTAAATGCGTTTCGGTGAGGAAGTTACTGCATTTTCGATCTGCGACATCTCGCCTCCTCAATACTCAAACAGGGATCGTTTCGCAGAGGATACTACAGTTTTTTGAAATCAGCGACTTGAGAATTGTGACGAAGATCTGTGTTGGCGCACAAATCAACGGGGATTACTGTCGTTTAATGTGATTTAAACTGTGAAATAGTATGGTTTTCAGTTATGGAAACGCCGGGAGCGGGGAAAACTTGCTTTTTCCCGTTTCCGGGGTTGGACAACTGAGCAACGCGAAGGCGTCAGCTACGATGTTCCGGTGTCTGCTGAACAGCCCCTGGTGTATTCAGACAATCTCCGGTCATCTGCAGCAGTTTTCTGGCATCGTGGCTTCTGAGCAACGGAATACCAGCCTGCCTCAGAACCTCTTCCAGAAGAATATCCCGGCGTCTGCGTTCCGGTCGTAAATGGCTGGCATCATCCAGCTCTACTGCTGCAACAATACTGAACGAACGCCGCTCAACGATAACCACATCAACATGCCACTGAGACACCATCCTGAATAACTGCCACCACTGGCGTGATCGTGGCCGGATATTCCCGTTCAGCTGGACGATATCCGCGACCCGTACCTGCGGACACAGATACCACCGCTTCATATCCACAATTCTGAACAGTCCTTTCATAAAACTGACTTCCCTTTCTGTCAGCAGCGTCTTCTGACGTTGCCAGTATTCACCGCCGGACAGTATTCGCTCTGCATCACCGGTCCGTATACCTGCCGCATGCAATTGCATCAGCAAAGGAGAATGCTGATTTACACTTCTGAGGATAATCCGGATAAGTAACGCTGCAATAATCAGAACAATAAGAATAAAAATAATCAGCTTCATTGTTTATCTGCTCCTGGTAATTAATTATGCTGAATTATTACCTTACATATTTCCATATCTCTTTTGGTATCCTGTCATATAACTTTCCGGTGATTAATTCCGCTAACCGGTGGTCTGCTGCTGAATTAAATGATTCACGTTCACTGTTTAATAAACTGTCTCTGTTTTTATGAATAATTTTTTCCAGCGTATTGACTGATGAACATCGCCGTAACTGATACAGCCATTCCTGTTTTGTTTTCGCCATTTTTATTCCCGCTGAGAACAGATGAATGATAAGATTGCCATCGCTTTATTTACGGTGTCTCCATATCCAGGGGGGAACCGGATCAGCATCTGACCAGAGCCCACGTTTTTGTTGTCTGGCTTCGTTCTGAAGGACAGGCAGCACGGGATCTGTGTTGTACTGCTCATATACCCAGGCAGCCCCGGCCCGGACCATAAACTGATTAACATTCATTCCGTCTGGTGCATAAACCTGCCCGAGAATACGACCATAACGATCTCGCTGAAAATATGTGACGGTAACCGTTTTTCCTGCAACCAGTGATTTCATCATGTCCGTTGACCACCGGCCATAATCCTGTTTCTTTTCCGGTGCATCAATATTTATCAGCCTGATCCGCACTGCCTTCCGTGAGTCCATGACCTCGATGGTATCACCGTCCAGTACACGAACAACCCGTCCATGAATATCTGCACACAATACCGGCCATGAAAAGATAAATAATACCAGTGGAATATATTTCCTCATGTTATTCTCCATATCAGATAAATGGCACCTGTATTTCAGGTAATCCTGAATATCGCAGCACACACTGAATAACACCTTATTTTGTGAAATTAATCACAAAATATAAAATCACGACTTAATATGGAAAAAACTCTGTGCTACTCAGAACTGTCCGGTCATACTTTCCGACCGGATATTAAAAAAAGCAAATCTCATGCATTATTCAGCCTTCTGAATCCCTGGAGTAATGAAGGCTGCTTTTTCGTTACACCCTTCCCCGGCAGCGCCGGTGGCAGTGTTCAGCCCTTTTTCGGGCAAACTGCTGCCAGTCTGTCCGGGGAGCAGACTGCGCAGCCCGTAGCCATGCCTCAGCGGCTCCCGGCCAGTCCCCCCTGACTGCCAGCCGGACAGCCCGGCGTCCGACCTGCCGGTAGCGCCATACCCCGGAGTTTTGCGAATCACGCCCTGTTCCGTTCATTTTCCTTCCCCCTTTAATCCAGGCCGGTGAATGTGTTATAAATTTTTATAACCTTCTTCTGCCGGGTATGGAAGAAGGTTTCAGAGAAGCCTTATTTTTCCGCCTCCTTTAGTGTGAAGGAGGCTTTTTTATTGTTCATCAAGCACGGCCTGAAGTTCTGCCTTTATCCGGTTCTGGCGGCGGATTTTATCCAGACGCTCTGCCGCATACACTTCTTCCTCCTGAGAAATATGCTCCGTCACATACCCTTCCGTGTCATACCGGCAGGCACCGGCTTTCATGGCACACAGATAGCTTTCTGAACGGGTGATGGCCTTCAGCGCCCTGCGCAGTTTTTTATGCGAGAGCGGGATATTCCGCTGCGCCACGTCTTCCAGTAACACGTCCCGGATACCGCAGGCCAGAAGTCGGGGTGTGTCACCGTCAAATAATCCCGGCCACCAGGGTTTCAGGGTGTTCACGGCCTCATCCAGCGAGGGCAGGTTCGGATAAATGGACAGCGCCTGTCTGGCCTGCGCTTTTTTTGCTGTCAGCTCTGCTTCCCGGGCAGCCTTCTCCGCCAGTTTCTGCTTTTTCACCTTCCATTTTGGTGGCGTGGTGACATTGATGATGGTTTTCCGGCTCCGGGTCGGTGTTTCCCCTTCCGTTTTCCGTTTCAGTGTCAGTACCGGTCGTTTCTGCTCTGTCATGATTGCCCTGACCTTTGTGAAAATATGTCCTCCAGGTCGTTGAAACTACTCACTATGATATTAAGCTGACCTCAACGACCTCTGACATATTAATACCGACAATTAAAGATGTTTTTTAAACCATTGCGTCTGTACTGCCGCCACACGTTCAAAAAACGCGCCTTCATAAATATCATAATGGCATGCGTCAGCTTCCTCGTATAATTCCTTAGTACCAGAAGCAACAGCATCATATAAGGCTTTTCCCTGTTCTGGTGGATTAACACTATCCTGGCCGGCAATAACAATCAAAACTGGGCACTGTACTTTGGCTGCGCTCTCTGCCGGTTTATATTGCAACGTCTCCATAACCGTAAGGAAAGGTATTTTTATATCCATTTCAGGATACTGACCTTTTACCTTCTCGAAGAATACCTTTGATTCATTATCACTCAGTACCCGGGTAACCCCCACAAACATCTCTTTCCCGGTGTTTTTCTTCTTCTCTGCCATTTTATTCAGCGTGGACAGAAAAGACGCTCTCTCCGATTCATTCATCTCTCCGGTAACCAGAACATCACCGTCAGCAAAAGCCAGCTGGCTGACAATACATTTTACGCGTTGGTCCTGCGCAGCTGCACTGAAGACATGCCCCCCTCCCAGCGATGTTCCCCATAACCCAATACGCTGATTATCAATACATTCCTGCTTTTCTGCCCAATTGATAACTGAAATAATATCTTCGGTCTGCATTGCAGGAACCAGACGCCCTCGTTCTCCATCACTCTCACCGAATCCTCGATAATCAAAAGTAATCGTTGCGAATCCTGCTTCTGTGAAGGCATTCGCAAAGCAAGGGAGCAGAACATTCCTGATACCGCAAAACCCATGGCATAAGATAATCAAAGGATGTTTTATATTTCCTTCAGGAACACGAAATGTCAGGGCAATACCTTCAGAGAGTTTGTGATCCGTAATTTTCATAAATATCCTGTGTTATGTTGTTTATTAATAATCAGAATCAGCGTCAGTATCATACCAGTCACAACGCCAGAACGCCCAGCACAGCCAGATGACAGGCGTAGAATACCGGGAAAAAATCCCCGGGCCAGAAACGGGGTAATGATTTTCCTGCACACGACACCAGACCAACGGTCAGCACCGTCATTACAAGACCGGCCACCGCCGCTGCATCACTGGAGGCAAGGTTAAGTGCCGGAATAACGGCCAGCAGGCATGCAAGCAGCGCCAGACGTTCCGCTCTGTCTTCCGCCCGGTACAGTCGGTAACTGACCGCCAGCATCAGCAGCCCGGCAATGCCGTAACTGGTGCCGGACAAAGGCCCCCACAGGGCCATCAGAAGAATGGCCGCTGCTGTACGCCACCCACTGCGCGTTTCACACCACGTCAGCACCTGTGCCGCCACTGCAAAGGCAAACAGGATATTCCCCTCATACCAGGGAAAGCCGGCCAGATAATATGCGAACTGGGCAATAATTCCCCATCCCCACAGCCGGTTAATGGCCGGTTGCCGGATATGCGCATGACGGGACAGATTCAGCCCCCACACCAGGGCAAACAGCGGAAAGGCTCCTCGCCCGGCCAGAAACATCCATTCCTGCTTCAGCTGGAATATCAGATTGATGTGGTCCAGTACCATCAGCACCAGCGCCACCGTTTTGATGATATCCCGCTGTCCGGGTGACCAGACCAGAAACGACTGCAACCAGGTATCGGTCCGTGCAGCCAGTGAATCGTTACGTGTCGTGTTCGTGTTATCCGTTGTCATCAGTGTTTGTCTTCCTGTATCAGTCTCCGCCCAGGGTTTTCTCTTTCTGCAGGTCACGAACCATATCCCGCTCCATCTGCTGCAGACGCTCCTGCAGCAGATTTTCCCGGGCAACCTCCCGGACCGCTTCCCGCTCCCGTTGTGATTCACGCAGCACACTCTCCGGCAGTGCGGTTTCCCGTTCAGATATGGCAGACCGGTCACGCTCCTGTCCGGCAATATCCCTGACAGCCAGCTCTGTTTTGCCATCCGGCAGGTCAGGTTTGTTCTCTGCCATTTTCCTGACAATTTCATCTGCGCGGCGTTCCGTTTCACGGCGGATGGCCTCTTCAGCCTGCCGCTGTGCCAGTACCTCTGCCGTGACCGGTTCGCCATTTCCGGCCCCCGGCTGGACGCTGTTATCCGGGATATCCCCCCACACGCGGCCACCGGTGATGGCACCGGGATTCCACGGACGACCTTCACCGGCAATTCTCACCACCACACCGCTGTCAGGATTATCACGGGCAATCCGGACGCCATCCTGCATATTATCAGCCAGCAGGCTCTCTCCGTTACGGCTGCCCTGCAGGGCCACGAACTGCGCATCCCCGCTGCCTTTCACCCGTCCTTCACCACTGAATCCCCGCAGCCCGTTTCCGTCATCCGTGGTCAGTGGGTTCAGCCAGATACCAGCTGACTTGCCGTTACGGTCAAACGCCGGCAGTGCCACATACGGCTGCGGATATTTACGTCCCGGTGCAATAAACCGTGCAGGGCTGTCTCCCCCGGCCAGCCCTGCCTGACGGAGAACGGCACGGCCTGCCGCCACGTCCCGCAGTTCCCGTGCCGTACTGAACAGCCGCTGCGCATTCATGACCTCCCGGTCCGGTTTCGGCTCCAGCACATCGTGGGCAGTTCCTTTCTGTACGGCATTGTTAATGGCATCCGTCCAGCCCTGACGGTTATCGGTGTACACCTGCACATGCTGCTTCATACGCGACAGGGCCACGTAGGCTGACTCAAAGCCGGCCATCAGTTTCCGGTTACCTTCCGTGCCTTCAAGCGCGATGGCAAAGGTTTCACTCGCCCCCTGCGCACCGTGGGCGGTGATGGCATAAGCCAGGTCAATATGTTGCTCTGCCCGCTCCTGGCCGGGGCGAATCACCCGGGTCTGCTGTCCGTCTGACAGCGTGACACTGTCACCGGAAACCGCTGTCACCGTCCAGACGCTGTTGGCCACATAACCGCGCTCCCGGTCACTCTTCGTGAAGCGCATCCGGTCGCCGGTCCCCACCCGGATTTTGTCCGGGGTGTACAGTGTGACACCTTCAGCCACCGCCTCCCGGGGCGAAATCAGCCGCGTGTTACCTTCCGCATCCTCCAGGGTTATCAGCCCGTCATCCTTGCTGATACCGGCAATCCGGTGATACACACTATCCACCAGGGCAAGGGCATCCGGGTTATTCTCCCAGGTGGAGAGACGACGCAGCTCCCCGTCACGTATATTCGCTGTGTTCAGGACAGGCTCCATGACCTGCTCTTTCCCCAGCTCACCGGCCTTTTCCCGTGCATCATGAATCATGCTGTTCAGTACGCGCCGGTCCTCATTCAGGTGCGTGACAATCAGCGTCTGCTCCCGTGCTTCCGGTGTCCTGCCGGTATAGTCGCGGACAATGGCTTCATACAGTGTCATGGGGACATCCGGAAAAGTCTCACCTTTCAGCATCGCCTTCTGCTGCGCTTCTGCCAGTTTCGCTTCCTGGCTGTGACTGAACTCCGTCACGGAGTGCTCCGGTGCCCATGCGCCCTCCTGACGGGGAACCTGAGACGGTTTCACACTCTCAAGCCCGGACAGTGCCCTTTCCACATCCCGGTTAATCAGGCTGTATACCGCCTCCCGCAGTTCCGGCGTCTGACGCCCAATCTCCTTCATGATGACCACATCGGCAGCACTGCGCGTCTGCTGGAGACGGAAAGGCTGACCGGGCGCGATGGCCTGCAGCTGGTCCGTGTCACCACTGGCCACGGCACGACCGCCACCGGCCGCAATCAGGGCGTATGCCCGTGCCATGTCGGTATTGCCCACCATTGAGCTCTCATCGAGCAGGAACAGCGTGTTGCTGAAATCCGGCGTTTCTCCGCTGCGCTGCTGCAGCTGCGTGTCATGCAGAAAGGACGCCAGCGTCTGTGCATCCACGCCGGCGCTGCGCATCTCACCGACCGCACGGTGCGTGGGCCCCAGCCCCACAACTCGGGGACGCTCACTCGCCGGCAGCATGTTCACGGCTGACATCACCGCCCGGAACTGTGTGGTCTTACCCACACCGGCATAACCCTGTACCACCGTGAAACGGTCGGACGTTTCCAGTATCATACGGGTGGCGGCACGCTGTCCCGACGTTAACGTCTCCATGAGTTCGCCGGGTACTCTCTCCATCAGCGGCGTGACCGCCTCCTTACCTTCGAGAATATGGCGAAGAATACTTTTTTCTGCCTCATACGACGCACGGGAAACCAGCAGGCCTGTGCCATAGCCTTTTGCCACATCCACATACAGTAAGTCACCGCGTTTTATCTGCGCATTGATTTCCCCTCCCAGTTCAGTAAAACCGGTTCCTTCTGCAGCAAACGACTTCGCCTCTGTCAGCAGGTCCACCATGCTGAAGGCCAGGTTTTTACTTTCCAGCACAGGAAGGGCAAGATGAATGGCCTGCTGTGCCGGCGTGTGAAGTGCGGACTTCTGATGACTGATAGCCGTTTCCAGCGATGTCTCACCGGCCCGCGGCTTTATCTGCTCAGAAACCACCGTAAAGGAGGGATGGCGGGCAAGTTTTTCCGCAGTACGGGTTTCATCCAGTGAGGAATACAGCCGGACATCACGACCGCTGCGGGCCAGACCGTTCAGGGTGGCGTTGTCCATTGCCATCTGTGTGACGGAGGCAAACACCGTCGCACTGTCACTGACGGAATGCCCGGGCGTTTCCACCCAGCCGTTCTCCAGCTTCAGTGCCGTGAACGGTGAATCAGCCACAGGCAGGGTGGCCGGTTCAGCCCGCCCCGGCACAACAACCGTCATCGCATCTTCACTGACGGATGCCACCTGCAGGCGGTCACCGCCGGAGACGCGGAGTCCGGGAATTTTCCCTGTCACCCTCAGTCGCTCGCCGTCTGCCACCGGCATTTTTTCCGGCCGGAACAGCGACCAGCTGCTGTCCAGGGAGGAAATACGCACCACCTGCGTTTCGCCCTGCGCATCCCGCAGGGTCAGGCTGTGACTCTGCGCCGTCACCCGGTCGATAACATAGCGGTCATGACTGCGTGTCTCCGGGTTCCACTGCTCCATCACCATCCCCGGTCGGTACATATCCCGCAGATAACGGCTCCGGCTGTCCAGCCAGACCGGTGACAGGGCGGTCATGGTCACCTCCGGGTGTCCGAGCACGCCCTGTGTTTTCAGCTCACTGCGAATGGCCTGTGTCAGTATGGCCTGTTCCCGTACCCCGCTGACCTGTGCCACGCTCTCTTCTCCGGCTTTCACGCTGGCCGCAAAATCTCCGGCCAGCCGGTCATAGCGGACATTCCGGTCCGGTTCACTGATGATGGTTGCCGGTCGCTGTTCTCCGCCCTGCCAGCGATACGTGTTCACCCCGGCATCCTTCATGGCCATCAGCGCACTGCCTGTACCGGTTCGCTGCCCGCTGTCGGTTATCAGGACCTGTACGTTATGACGTGCGGCACCGTCCAGCAGGGTTAACGTCTCTTTCAGGGAGAGTTTTTCGCCCTGGTCGACGATAACAGTACTGCCCGGCGTGAAGACCATGCCCTCCTGCAGCTGACGACGTCCGGTTATCAGCTCACCGGACAGCCGTTCATCCTGCTTCAGGTTCATCTGCGAGCGACGGTCAGCAGCGATAATCTGCACCTCCCGCCCCTGCTCCCGGGCCATCATGACCAGTTCAGCCACCCGCTCACGCTGCCCGGCTGCACCGCCCTGCCCGGACACAATGGCCAGCGACGGACGGTCCTGTGCCAGAACACTGACCGCATCGCTGTAACCAGCCGTCCGGGGGACACTTTTCTCCGGATGTACGGTCACCCGGTTCTGTTTCATGATGTCACGACTGAGTGCCCGGACGGACAGCTCATCGAGCACATGAATTCCTGATGTGAACAGCCCCTTCTCACGGTCGAGGGGGATAAGCTGCTCACGGCTGATGGCCTCATCGATACCGGCGCGTGCCCGTTCAATCACACCATTTTCCGGCGGCAGTATGCCGACCGTCCTGGCCAGCACGTCCGTATACGTGAACTGCACTTTTCGTTCACTTAATCCGGCAATCGCCTGTGTCACCGCCTGCTGCACATCCGGCCCGTCCTGTGAAGCAGGCCCGGGCGCCTGCGTGCGGATCTCCGCACGCTGATCCGCCGCGTCACGATATGCCCGGATGTCGAACCCGGTTTCCTTCAGCGTCTGCATCCATTCAGCCATTCTGATTTCCGGATCGACGTGCTGTTTGGATTTTCGCGTATCCAGTGCCGCCACATCCCGGGATTTCAGCGAGGCGTCTTCACCGACGGCCTCCCTGATAGCCTGTGAACGACTGGAAAAGGCCTCCACCGGTACGCCCGGCATCTCCCACATACCGTGCTTACCGACCACTTCGGTTTCATAACCCAGCGCCTCAACGCGCTGACGTAACTCACTCTGATATATTTTCCCGAACGCAATCCGGTTCGCTAGCACGTTCTCGGAAAATCCGGTTTTCCCCACTTTGTCACTGCTCAGTGTCTTCCACTCGCCGTTATGCTGCGTGACATTAGCCACCACTACATGCGTGTGTAACTGTGGGTCCTGATCGCGACTGGTGTCATGGTTAAACAGTGCCATCACCAGATTACCGGTCAGCACCGTTTCTGACTGTCCGTCCGTCATCACCCGTGTGGAAGCCAGCGCCTCCACCTGACGGACAGCAAAATCCACGGCCTGGTTATGTGCATCAATAAGACGTTTATCCCCCCCGAGCATGGCCATCATGGAGACACTTTTGGGGGCGGAGAAGGTCAGGTCGTAGCCGGGACGATGCTTATTACTGCCATCCTGCATGCGGCTTAAATCCGCCCCGTCCGGCAGCCTGCCCTCCAGAAGACGGGTAAAAACATCCTTATCGACGCTGCCCTGCAGCCCAAGCTGTTCAGCCCCCTGACCAGCCCAGCGTTCTCCCATGCTGCCCAGCACATAGTAATTATCCTTGTCGGTGTAATAGTTTCCGGCACTGCCTGCCGATTTAACAACGCTGAAACTCAACATCAGAAATCATCTCCCGGCTCAACATCCTCCCCGCGCTCCCGGTGCACATTAATGTTCACCTCTTCACGACGCTGCATATGCTGCTGGATGTCCGGATGATTTTCCTGTTGCCATGCCTCATAAGCGGCCATATCCACCACTTCACCGGATTCACTGATCCCGGGTGGCAGTTGCTGTTCCATCTCTTCTTCCGGTTTCATTTTCAGCTCCTGCTCGATCCCCCCTGCCGGAACACTCACACCTGCATCTGACTTCTTATCATTGATGACAGAAGACACTGGCTGTTGTGGCTGTTGTGGCTGTTGTGGCTGTTGTGGCTGTTGTGGCTGTTGTGGCTGTTGTGGCTGTTGTGGCTGTTGTGGCTGTTCAGCCTGAGTCACATCTTCTCCGGAGGCAACCTCCGGTTCAAAGAGGCTGGCCATCTGACGACCTTCTGCTTCCCTTGCGGCAAGTACGGCACTCAGACGGTTCTCCATTTCCGGGTTGATGTCACGCGGAATAAACTCCGGAGCGACCTTCGGTCGTGCCTGATATTTCAGAGAGAGTTTGACTGCCGGATACGGTCCGGGCAGAGTGACATAGCAGGTCAGATCCGGCAGAGACTGAATGTCGGAATAACTGACCAGCGTCTGACGCTCCATATCCTTACCGGTCGATACCCCGTCACGTACCGGGTCAGCACCGTAGGAATACTGCTCGCTGGCTTTCAGGTGCTCTTTCTCACCAATCTCACCGGCAGCGAACTCTGCAATCTTATGGCTCGGGGAACGGAAAAAAGCACGGGTGTTCATGACGTCAAACAGCGTGGCCGCCGCTTTCTCACCGTAGATATCTTCCAGCTGGGCATAGGACTGGATACCAAACACATAACAGCCACCGAACTTACGGGCTTCCGGCAGGATCTCCACCAGATCCGGCAGTTTGTGTAACGTGGGTAACTCATCACAGAAAAACCACACACGACGGTTACGGTTTTCTCCCATTGCCAGCAGACCACGAATGGCAATGGACAGCCACATGGAGATCACAGGCTTCAGGGAGGCATGGGTGTCGGCGTTCGACGAAATAAACAGCCAGCCGTTTTTCTGATCTTCCCGGACACCACGCATCCAGTCACGGATGGTGAAGGGATCACCGTTATGCTCAATCCCCTGCAGGTAACGGATGGCTTTCACGTAGTTGGTCAGCACAGCACGGATGGAAATCGCCGTTTTCTCAATTTTCTCTTCCACCAGGTTGGCCGCCGGTGAATTACGCAGGAAGGTACGCAGTTTTTCAATTTTGATGGAAAGCAGTGTGTCCACCAGTTTGCTGTAGCTGCGGTTGGGGTCATTACGCATCAGGTACGCCGCTTCCGCAAAAATGGTACGTCCTGAACCCTGCCAGAACGGGTCCTCTTTTGTACCCATAGGGATCAGAGTATTTGCGGTATTATCAAAATCCGGCTGTGTCAGGCACTCCTTCCACAAATCCCATGCGGCACAGCGGGCATCCAGCGGATTCAGGATTTTATCGATGGAGGGATCATAGTAACTTTTAACAAATTCCCCTGAACGGTCATAAATCACCACCATATCACCGCGCTGACGGGCATAGTTGGCCAGACGACGGATAACCTCCGACTTACCGGCCCCGACCGTGCCGTGCAGACAGAAGTTCTGGATTTCGGAATCCCGGATAATCGGCAGGTCGCCAATCCGGATATCGGAGTCCTTGCCGTCTTTTTTCAGCATCCGGGCAACGTCTTTCGGATTGTCTGTCAGCTGACGACCACCTGTGACTTCATTTTCGCTCTGTTGTTTACCCTGACGCCCCAGAATCCAGGAGACAACAAAGAAGGTGATCAGGCAAATAACCAGTGCCACAACTGTGGCCAGAACGAATGCGGACCATAGCTGCTCTCCGCACCAGATCATATATTTATCATGCAGTACCTGGGCAGCGTTCATCCGGAAGGTTTTGCCGTAATACTGGATCTCATATACTGGCTGGGACTTGATTAAATCCCGCATGCCTTCCAGCGTGGTACACCACCAGTAAATACAGCCGTTCACAAACGTCTGCCAGCTTATTTTTACCCATAAAATCAGACCAACGAGTATCCAGAAAAAAATAAACAGGCAGTAAAGCATGATATTGGCGATCTGGCTGAACATGCGGATACGCATGGACGCAATCTGACCGCCCTGGGTCATATCCTTTGCGTTAAAACTCATGATGAAACTCCGGGAAAATCTGGAACAGGGCAGAAAAGGATGATGTGGGGTTAATTCACAGAAACAGACCAGGTGTACCCTGTATGCCGGTGGTGATACCCGCCTGCAGCCCTGCCGGAAGAGACCTTCTCTGTAACAATGTCAGTCAGTCGCAATACTTCAGACCAGTCACTCCCGTGCGGAAACTGGATCTGAATAAAAAGGCGTACCCGTTCACGGTGATCCAGAACTGTGTCCGGTTCATAAAAACGGCCACTGTCAGGAGAAACACGGGAGGTTTTATTGATGAGATCATACTTATCGGCAGGAGACTGCGATGACAGAGACCAGGTAATATTTTCGCCCTGATGACCATCAATACGACTGCTCCCCGGCGTCCATGCAATTTCCTGCGCACTCGCCACGATGATCTCCCTGGAGACTTCTGCCAGCTTTCTGGGTGTACAGAGTACCGGTGCCAGCACACACAGGGACAACAAATTACAGCTGACCGCCTCCGGTTTAAGCAAATTGCTCCCGGATTTTTCAGGAAAAGATATTTTTTCCAGTATTTCAGTTAATTCCTTATGCCTGAGAGAATTAATAAAGTACATGATAAGCATCATGAGAAACAATATAACAATAAGCCCTCCGATAACCACTAAAAGGTCAGTATCAATATTATTGCTGTACAGATAGTCTTTAGTGGTCACTGTATTATCCTGTATCACCGGGGGGTATTCAGTTACAGGCTTCTCAGTAAATTGATTATTCTCACCAACATATTCAGCGATATTGTCTGATGTCATAATGACTTTCTCCGGAAGATCCCGGCTTCGCCGGCAACACTTCACGGTCGCACAAAGAATTTGCACAACCGCTCAGTGTTTTCATATTTATTTCGGAAACGCCGGGAGGTGACAAAATTTATTTTGTTACATCCCGGGGTTGGACAACGAGCAACGCGAGGCGTCAGCAAGGAGGCCGGTCAGATCAGCCTCCTGACGAGGTTCAGAGAATATTTGCGATTGATTTGGCCAGTTGGTCTTCGAGAACAGGCTTCGCCTCTTCAAATTTCAGGTTAACCTTGTTCGCATTTGAAACCACACGGGTCTGGTATTTATGCTGGTTACCTGTTTCAGTACTGGTCTGAATTTTCGCACCTGATGTGCCCTGACGCAGGGCGGCAACATTATCCGTTGTCACCGTTGCCTTAGTACGCTCTGCAATCTGTACATCCGTGATCATGGTATAGTTCACATCTTCCACCATCGCATCTGCAGCCATACCCACCAGACCAGCAGCAAGGCCTACACCGAGTGTGGCACCGGCAGAATTTGAGTTATAGCCGGTAATACCGGCACCTAACGCTGCACCAACTGCTGCGCCTTCATAACCACGGTTCAGCCATCCCTGAGACTCCCGCAGATCCATCTTATCGGCCTTCAGCACATTCGCCTGAATCCAGTAGTAGGCTTTATCCGGAGAAGTCACCACCTGATATCCTTTTGCTTTCACAGCATCAGCAATTTTGCCCTGCAGCCCACTCATGTCTTTATCAGACGTGTTTTTGATCTGCAGAAATACCGTGCGTTCGCTGGCGGGTTCAAGCCAGATGGTCTCACTCATCTGAGTCTTCACCTCAAGGTTACGCTTCTTGATTGCTGTGCTCATCGCACCACACCCTGAAAGGGCCAGAGTGGAACTGACCAGTGCAACCATCATCAATTTTTTCATTTTCATCAATGTTCCTTCATATTGAATAAAACGTCATAATATACAAATTAAGATTCACTCATCATATCGTTTTGAACTATAACCATATGAATTACCACCGATATCCACACCAATACCTGACATAGGTAACCCTGTTGCAGGATTAGTACGATGAAAATCCATATTATCAAAATCCAGATGCAAATCTTCATTAGTTTGTTCATTTACCTGAGATTGCATCCATTCTCTTACGCTTACACAACCACTAACTCGCCTTAATTCGTATAGTGTACCAATGATAAAAACCATCAGGCTTAATAATGGAGAGAGTAAGGAAGATACTGGTATCGTTATATACCAAACGCCTTTACTAAACTTAAACTCATCCGACACATTCCGTTTTTTTCGTATTTGAGAGAACAACCATATAAACAGTCCCTGCCATAGTACTATGAAGAACAGCATAAAAATTGTTTCGGCATTCCCCCAACCAGCCAGATAACAGGCGATAAACTGTATCACCGTTACCAGAGTAATATGGGTTAAACATCTCATTATCATCTCCCAAAAACAGCATTATTGCTTATACTTATCCTGATATTCCTTTGCCCTTTTCATAAGTTCCTGTGGACTGTCAGCCCCGGGCATTCTTTCCTGAGCCGACTTTTCTTCATTATATTTATTATTCTGAGATAATGCCTCTGTTTTATGGTGATTCTGCAGTTCAGAATACTGTCCTCTTACAATATTTTCCTCGCCACGTACGCTGTTCTGAGTATCACCTATATTCCCTTTATATTCTGTGACCATATTATCAACCTGATGTTTTACATCATTACGGATATTACTGTCCTGCGTTCTTTGCTCAATAATGGCCTGATGTCCCTGATGGTCAGCAATAATATCCTGACTGCCACCACCCGAAGGTACGCTCTCCATTCCTTTACCAATATCACCACGGGATTCCCGCCAGGCATTATCAACACCAGGCTGTACCTGTTCCTGCACAAAAGACCAGGCCATCGCCCGACGACGTTCTGCAATCTCCGGTGAACTGGTGTTTGTCAGAATAGCTTCTGCATCCTGTGGCGCGTGTTTCATTACATACTGTGCAAACTGTTGCGACAGGTCTTCACTCATCTGCCCACTCATGCTTTCAGTACGGGATGCCATTTCAGCATATTCATGGCTGCGGGTCATATTCGTCGTGTACTGGTCGTAACTCTGCTTCGCTGAATTCAGGGCTGCAGACAACTGATCCACACGGGAATCAGCATTATTGTCAGTATGGCTGCCGGACTCACTGACCTTGCGACTGGTAAAGTAATCGCTGGCCTCTTTAAAGTCTTGTGTAGCTCTGGCATCGATATCATGACGAGCATTATGGCTCGACTGAGTATTACTACTTGCCGTATGCGCATCATTATCTTCCCAATCAATACCAGCCCGACCACCACCTCTAACGCCTAATCCTCCACCAACACCAAGAATTTTAGGTTTAACCCCCCATTCAGCATGAGCATCTCCATACATCCCGGCAGAAGTTCTCGTACTTCTGGATGCCAGTTCCTGAGTCGCCTGCTCATTACTGATATTATGCGCCTTCGCATAGCTTTCCACTGCACTGCGCATACGGCTGGCCATCATGGAGTCCTGTGCGCTCATCGTGCTGTCAGCACCACCTGTGACAGAATCACTGCTCCCCCGGTTAGAACCAAACTGGCTGAGCGAGTTCCAGGCACTGGCAATACTGCTGCTGAACCCATGCAGGGCGCTTTCTGCTCTGTTCGACGCCTCCCGGGCCATTTCCTGTTGTGCCGCTGCAATCTGACGCGTTGCATTGATACCAACCGGTAACCGGGACATCGCCCCGCTCGCATCCATCACCATATTACCGTCACGGGTCTGTGTGGCAGTTGCGCCACTGCCGGTCTGGTACATCATCTGACCAAACGACGTGGTGCTGTTGGTGCTCCAGCTGAAGCCGTTCACGTTTTCCGTCTGCATGTTGCCGTAGGAGTAATTACCGTCAACCACACTGCCTGCCGCACTGGCGGTCGGGCTGATAGCAGAGGAAGCGAAATGGCTGTACACACTGGAAAATCCGGCCCCGAGTCCCCTGACCATCATCCAGGATAATGGCGGGATCATCATGGAAAGATACCCGGCAGTGGAAGCCAGATCGGAGTATTTCAGCTGTATCTGTGAAATTTCTGAGAGCACCACCGGTGCACCGTTCTGCTTCGCATAAAATGTCATGGCACTGTTCAGAATGGCGTACAACATTGGCCATGACTGCAACCACATCAGGGCAAACACATAGCCTTTCAGGACGGACAGCGTCAGTTTGTTGAAGACAGCCGCCAGTACCAGGAGCGGGAAAATACCGATGGCGATCCCCGTCAGGATGGTCTGCGTCATGGGCAGTGTCCGCATCGCCACATGACCGATGGAGACATGTGCCAGACGTTGCTTCTCCATCGATGATGTGGTGGCCAGATTCACCAGGCTGGCCGAATCACCATTACGTGCGGCATAACTGGTGATCCCCTCCTTCAGCGCATTGATGGTGACATTCTGGCGGATGATCTGGCTGGCTGATTTACTTGAGCCATAGAAGTAACTGTAACTGTCGCCAATCAGCGTACTGAACAACAGGTTCGGATCAGGGCGACCACCAAATAACTGCTGGGCATAATAATGCCAGGTTTTTCCGCCACTCTGTGTGTCCAGATTCAGCTTGTCTTTCAGCGAAACCGACGCGTCCTTACAGGTCACGAAATTATTATTGCTGTCGTAAACGCCCCGCAGCGGACTGGGGCGGGAAAAAATCAGCGTGTAGGGATCAGCGGAGGCCATCAGCTCCTCCAGCGTGTATTTGTGGTTCAGGTAAATATCCCCCATCACACAGTTCTGCACATAATCCTGAAAAAGATTGGCGATTTCCGGATTGCGGGACAAAAAGTCGGTGCTTTTTGATACCAGTTCTGCGCCGAACAGCATCCCCGTTTTGCTGTAGGTGACACTGTCCGGCTGGGTGAATATCATCTCGTAACTGGCCACCATTGCATGCCCGATACGGGTCGTCAGTGAAAGTGGCATCGCCAGTCCGACCGGCACATTATCCACCCGGTGAACTTTGATCAGGTCACTGTTATCAATAATCTGCACCGATGTACGGACATTAACCAGCAGGCTGATAAGCACAAACACGGCCACCCAGCCCAGCAAATCCATCACGTTGTGCCGCTGTACCCACATCACGGCCACCGCGAGAACAGACAATGTGAGCGCAATTTTTTCGATGGAATCCCACGTCCGGGTCCCCATAAAGGCGGCAATGGCGTTCAGGTTATTGCTTAACCACTCACCACCGGCAATCACATAGACTTCATTCACAGCGTGCTCCCTCCGACGTGATAGTTGTTCTGGTAACGGCTGAGCATGCGGGCGGAAAGCTGCTGGCGCATGTAGCTCATCTGACGGTCAACAACCAGCAATGCATCCTGCTGGACCTTTACCTGCCCCTGGAAAACCGCAATCTGTTGCTGTGCCTGATTCAGATTCTCCAGCACACTGTCCAGCACGGTCTGTGGATAGTTCCCGGTGGCAATCATGGCCCGGGCCTGCTGAAGCAGTTCCTGAATGTACTGGAGCATGATGTCGTAGCCGATATAGTCCGTCAGCTGGTAAACCACGCTGCTGGACACACCGAGCATCTGCGGGTCAATAAGATATTTAAAGACGGGGACGGTGGTGCTGGAAATGAAGCCTTTTTCCCTGTCATCCAGTGGAGTATCACTCACCGCTTTATTCTGAATACTGGTGAGCAGTTTTGTAATCTGTGATTTCAGGGCTTTATCCCGGGCGATGGTCACATTTGCATCCGCCACCACCTTCAGACACTTGTCCGAATCGTTGCAGTGATAAACTTTTGCCGTTCCCCCCTCCATAATCGCCCGGAGGATATCGCGGTCAGTGGTACGCGCCGGCAGGGGGGTAATCTCGCTGTCTTCCCCAAAAATCAGCGTACCGGTGAGCGTCATAATAAATTCTTTCAGTTCTTTGTTACCATCAAGCATCCTGTTTTTGGACAGCGAGTCCCAGATGATATTGATGTTCTTCAGCACCCGTTCCTTATCTTTGTCACTGGCCTTGTCACGAACAGACGATGACTGTCCTCCGACCGTGCAGCCCTGACGGGACGCGGCCCAGTCAGCAAAAATATTGCTCTCACCGGCAATGTCCTGACAGACCTTCTGCTGTGACACCTGAGTCTGAGGAAATAATCCTCCGACAATCCCCTGCGCCACCTGACAGGAGCTGAGGTTCATACTGTTAATGTCGCTTGCCATTTTCTGCAGGAAGTCTTTTGCGGTTTTGATTTCCGGCACCGTTGCCTGCAGGGCAAGGTCAAAAAAGTAACCGGCAGCGTTGCTCATAATCTGCTTAACAAAACGCTGCAACTGATCGCCATTAATAAAACTGAACGAGCCGAGATAGGCGTCGATGCCGCCACATCCGGCATTGATATCCGGCAGCGTCATGGAAATCAGCTGGATATTTTTGACCTGGGTGCGGGCATACAGGGAGCCACCATAGGCATACCCGGCGGCCTGCCCCTGCCAGACGCCCGGTTGTGTGGTATTGGAAGCAAATCCCAGCTTATTAAAGAACTGATTCATGTCGCTGTTCACATCCGCTGACGCTGCGGGTGTGACCGTCAGTAAAGCGGCACAAAGAACCAGAAGAGGTTTAATGCGAAGCATTATTGCCACCCTCCCTTAATTTGTTCTCCCGGCGCATACGGCGTTTCAGCCGGAATATTCTGATCCCCCCGTTTATTAATTCATTTAAAGGGTTCCTGACGTATACGATAAGAAATCCACCTGCAAACGCCCATAACGTATACGGAATGACATACATCAGGATGTTCCACATATAACGAAAATTATTTAATTCCGGGTCAGCTTTCCACGAATCAATACAGGCATCAAAAATACTATGCATAATCACCCATAAAAAAGTTCCGGCAGCAACGAACACAAAAAACAGATCAAAATATATATCCGAAACCCTGCGTTCATAATCATAATCCCGTTTAGTTTTTCTGTTTTTTAGTTCCGCATCATTTCTTTTTTCTTTCATTATAAGTTTCCTCTGATATTTCCGATGATTCATTCAGACCGTTCATGCGGCTGTAATATATTTCAGACACCGAAATCCATCCCACAATTGCCCCCACAAAAAACACAACAGAAACAGAAAAGGTAAGACACAGCGAAACGACAATTTCCACAGGGCTGGCGGGATAAAAAAGCCCCTGACGGATAAAGGGGATATTCAGGCTGACGATTATTCCCGTCGCGATGCCGGATATTCCGGCAATGAGTAACACCACCTGCTTATTTCGCACCTTTTTCCTCTCCGTACATCTGCAGAACGGTATCCATCCGCGCCATAAAACTGGCGGCATCCGTTGCCCCCTGCAAAAGCGGTAATGCCTCAAGTGTGTTGACGTTGACCAGGAAGGTGGTCGGTGTGGCCACCGGAATATTCGGGAAGAAGGTCTGCATCACGTCCGGTGGCACCGGTAATGCTTCCGGAAAGGCGGTATCCCCCTGACCATCCAGGGTGTAGGGAAAAACGGAAAAGCCGTACTGCTGTGCCAGCTGTTTCAGTACCGGGTCAAACTGGTGACAGTAAGGGCAATGCCCCTGCATAAACAGCACCACCTTCCAGTCGGCCAGGTTAACCTGCCTGCCGTTGCTGAGGCGGAACCAGCGGGGAGCCGGCTTTTCTGTTCTGGCTGATGTGTCTGCTGCCGGTTGTGCAGGCTGCACGGCCATACCCTGCGGATTCCAGAGTCGTTCAATTTCATCCCGGGTGGAGGCCTGCACACCTGTGGCCATCATCAACAAAATGACCGGCAGTAATTTAGTGAGAGACATGTCCGCCCTCCTGCTGCCCTTCCATCATGGCCTGTTGCCTGGCTTCCAGTGCCTCACGCTCTTCCAGGCTGACACGTGCAATCCATGCATCCAGCACCTGGTATGCGCCGAACAGCACAAGGATGGCCGCAATCAACTCCGCCAGAAAAAAAGCCATCCAGGGTTTGCTGTAAACAAGACGGGCGACGATATGAAACCAGACACCCAGGGAAAATACCCACATTCCCGTAATATCAAGCCGTGGTAAAGAGAATCTGCGTTTACTTATCATGTTAAACTCCGGTTATTATTTACATGAGAGTATTCATGTCTGTAATATTCGCGTTTGTGTGATATTAATCAGAGGTACAAATGAAAAAGTTATCTTTTAAAGAAAAACTGGAAATAGTGAGAAACATCATAAGAGAGTCATTATCAGGTAATGCGGCTTTTGCTTTACTGGTGTATTCATTATTGCACTCCCTCCCCATTAAAACCTTTGCTGATTTATTTGTGACGATACTGTTATTTATAGCGATTATCGCTGTTGTGATATGGCTATTTCTAATCATCTATGTTTATTTTTGTGAGTTATTCAGAAGTCACTGGATAGCAGTCTGGTTTATCCTCTGGTCTGTGGTAATCAACCTCACTATTGGATTTGGCATTTATGACAAATTAGCACCAGTCATTTCACTAATGAAATAATAAAAAACCACATCACTCCAGACCATATGGCTGACAACATAATACAAACAAACATCCTTCTGAAACTGTCAAACTTCGTGATAACCGGTATGGTACTGACTGCCATTGAAACAACCGGTACGGCACACTGATTCATAACCGCACCACAAAGAAACAAGAAATTATCTGGCAGCATACATACACTTATGACATTTACTACAAAGAAGATAAACGAGCTCAGCAGATAAACTCCTTTATTATTTGGTCCTGTAAAGAAATAACCAACAACCCCCACGATAAACAGGCTGGCACCTGTAAAAAAACACAAATCCCCTGTATGCATATATAACCTTTGGTTAAAAATTCGGTTTAAAATCTTCAGAAACGTTCAGGAACTGTTTTGCCAGGTCGTCCTGTGAAATAAAGCCGTATGATAACGGGCGAACACTGCCCTGTTTCGGGTCAACCAGCATCATGGCCGGGAAATATTTCACACCGAGGCGCTGCGCCTGCCCCTGGTCAGTCCGGGAATCCGGCAACAGCGGATTAATCACGCCATCCACGGAAACGGGAATAACACTCAGACCATAGGTATCCCTGAAGCCATTAATGACCTGCGCCAGCTGCCCGTCGATGGGGTCCTGCCCCCGGTAAAAGAACATGATGCCGTAGTGTTCAGCCAGTTTCGCAATGGCCTGTCGCTGCTGCGCCTGGTCTGCCGCCAGCTGGTTCCGGACCGTGCCGTTGTAATGGCTGTACTGCAGGTTATAGTCCAGTTCGGGATGCGCCAGCATGGCTTTTTTGGCGCTCATGGTGAAAAGCCCGGCCTGCTGAGTCCAGTAATTCTGCAGCCGGAAATATTTCACAAAATTATCCACGCCGGGATACAGAATAGCTTCGTACAGCGCCCGCTTTGTTGCCGTCTGCAGCGCGGTCAGTTTCTGCATAATGTCCGGCTCCTGACGGGGGGCTGCAGGTACTGGTTTATTTTCTTTTTCCTTCGGATTTATTTTCTCGTTATACCACTGCCAGCCTGCATCTTTTCCTGACGCCGGAAAAATAAAGCAGCAGAGTAACAGTGGCAGTAATGCTTTATTCATCTTCATTCCTTTCATCACTTTTTCTTTCATCAGGTTTCTGCAGGTCAGTCAGGGCAGAAAAACAAAAATACAGAATAAACAGAAGCACACCGGAGTAAAGGATAACGAAAGCAGCAGCAAGTATCCCGTCTGCCGTAGTTTCTTTTACCGTATCCCACGACCAGATAATTACCGGGGAAATGACAATCGCTGTAATCAAAAGCCGGATAAGAAAATCAATAAAACGGTTCGACGTGAATATGACTTTCATCATTTCCCCCGGTTATTTTCCATACCTTACTGTCCTGCCTGTTTCAGCTGGTCAGCAATCTGCTCTTTCACTTTCTGCGTCAGAACGCCACTGTCCGGGATTTTCTGGTTATTCATCAGGTCTTCGTAGAAGTTAGTGAAATCCAGTCTGTCGAACTGAATTTTCTGCAGCTCATCAACCGTAATCCCCCGACAGTCAGGATGCTTCGCACTGCCAAACCCGATACGCAACTGCCCGTTACGCCCCTGCTGCTGGACTATCTGCGCCAGCTTCGAATCAAACTGACAGTAGCTGCGTTTTTTCTGCAGACAGACACCCAGCACTTTCTTCGAACAGAACTCTCCGACACTGACGGTCAGTTTGTTTGATTTTGCTTTAGCCAGGGCCTTTTCATCACTGCTGCATTTGGCCAGCCCGATATCCTGTCCCCAGCCGCTGTCCTTACAGCAGTTGCTGTATCCGGCTGCAGCCTTCTTACAAAATTTCGCCTGACCGGTGAAAGCACGGACATCCACCCCGTTCAGCGCCGCAACATCCTTACCTGCTGCGGCCAGTGCCGCCAGCTGAGAAACGGCTTCGGCAAAATCATTACTCTGCCCGCTCTGAGCCTTATCACATTCGCCATCGAGACAGAAGACGTCTCCCCCACAGACCATCACTTTCCCGGATGTTTTTGACTCGCAGGAGTACGTGGCGTACTCATGCAGACAGGTTCCCTCATCGGAATAAAACGCGCACTGACGTGAGGCCAGCGTACAGGCCGGATTATCGACATATTTCTGACAGGTGCCGTTATCTGCGGACTGAGTGACATATTTATCCCGGTATGCCCAGCATGCCTGTGTGATGTTCCAGGGTTTACCTTCCATCACTCCGGTTTTCGTACCACCCGGCTCTGAACACTCAGTGCCTGTCAGCACGCCATCCGCTTTATTAAACGGACAACTCTCCACCCACTCCACCCGGGGAACCCATTCTTTATCACGGACCTTCATCCTGAGTTTCAGCGTAAAGGTGGAAGCACCACTGACAAGCGATTCATAGACTTTCCTGTCACCATTCCCGTGCGGGAGGCAATTACCGTTAGCAGTACAGCCACTACCGGTCAGAACCTGCCCCTGTGTCACCTGCAAACCTGTCGCCCCGGACAGGGGGTAAGTATCCGACTGCCCGTTTGCCAGGCCGACATTAAAGGTTGTATTCATGAAGGTATAACGGGAGTTCAGGAAGAAAAAAGCGGCGTATACAGACAATGATGCACTTTCCACTGTACCGGTTACCGGAGCCGTGACACTGAACACCAGTTTCAGACCGTTCATACTGAACCGGAACTGTGAGTGCGGTATCGTCACCTCACGATATTCATCCGTGTATTTCCAGTCCCCGGTGATACTGGCAGTCCGTGTGCAGTACTCCTCCACCATCGTGTCCCGCTCACAGGTATAGTTTGTGAACTCACTGCGGTTTATCTGCTGCGCACTGCACTGCTGCCCGGTGTTTCCCACAATGCTGTCAGCCCGGTTCACCACATCCCTGCCGGTCTGAATGAACGGTGCATCCGGTGACAGAATGTCTTTCGGCTTGTTCATGAAGGACTCTGTGATGGTTTTTCCGGTTTCACCGGTCGCCCATTCCGTGGTGCCGTCATTTTTCAGGCCGCCATCCCCGCCGGCAGTCACGCCACCGTAATATTTTGTCTCGTCCGGATTCGCGTTATAGCTGGGGATACTCTCCTGTGGCTTAAAGCCCTGAATACTGCCTGTACCCTGCCCCTGAATCTGACGGGCAAAATCAGAACCGGCCCGGTAATCACTGTTGCTGTCAGCCTGTGCCATGCCGGCAACCAGAGCCCGTATCAGAGGTAAAATACGTTTCATTTCCCGGAATCTCCTTTCCCTGCCAGTAAATCATGAGCCACCTGCCGGCAGTCACCCGTGGCGGCCACTTTCTCCAGCGCCTGGCCGACCCGCAGGTTTCCCCGGATGATGTCGTATCCCTGACTGCAGAACACCACCAGTGCCGGTACACTGCGAATGCCGTACTGTGAAAACAGCGTCGGGTCGATCTGAACACCATCAGTCGCGCCGTCTTTCACCAGGGACAGCACGGCTTCAGCGGTGGTCTTCAGGTCATTGTTCACCATGCCCCGCAGTGTGGCCGGAATACCGTAGTGCCGGGTTTCGCCCAGCATCCGTTTCAGCCCCTCTTCGGGAATGGAAAACGACACAAAATACAGGGCACCCTGCCGGGGTTTCCCGTCCTGCGAAGCCTGCTGTTTACGAACCAGCTCATCCAGAAAATGGTTATCTGAACGCTGAAGGGGGTTTTCCAGCACCTGTTTCTCCGCCCAAGCTTTCAGCTGATGGTCAGGTTTCTCTCGCAGTTGTCTGCTTAAATTTTCCTGCTGCTTCAGGAACTGGCGGTTTTCAGGTGTGTTCACATTTTCTGAAGCATGAACAGCAAGATGCATCCCTGCTGTCAGAGCAAAAAGTGCAAATATTTTCCGGTTCATGATATTTCTCACTTTCTGCTATTTACAGGCATGAACTCATCAGAAAAAAGATAATTGAGAAAAACAGCCATAAACGCACATGTAAATGTCACCTTCAGATATAATCTGACAAGTGTCACTTGTTCTGATATATCTGCCTTCTTCCATTCATGAATAATTTCAGCGAGAAAACTGTCAGGTGCAAAATAAAATAATATAACGGGCACCATTACAAGACCAAAAGGAAATAATTTTAATGTTCTGCTTATCAGCCTGAGCAGCACAGCACTTATTTTCCTGAGGTGCTGAATATATTTACTGTCCATTGTTGCCATTTTCATTTCCTCTTATTCATTAAAATGATTTACAGGAATACACAGTTACGTTTACGCCACATCAGGTAGCCGAAGTTTTTCTTTGTGTTGGGCGGATTTTTTCCCGTCTCCCAGCGCATCACACTGCGCCCGAACGGATGGCACTGTCCGCTGTCCGGATACATATTCACCATCTGATAACGCCAGCGTTCTTTAGGCAGGATTGGGGACGGATATTCATTACAGACGGCGTTATTTTTCCCGATGGTTTCCATAATCATGCCCTGACGGTGCAGCTTGAATGCCATGCGTTCACTGACCAGCAGGGAGGACTGCAACGGACTGGACTCATTACTCACCCAGCCATTGAACGGGTACATACTGCCCTGCGAACCGGCACACCAGAACAGAACATCGAGAGGCATATTAAAGGCACTGGCAATGGCATCTGCTGCGCAGGCCCCCTGTGCTATCGGATTGGCAAAGATGACAGCTTCCGGATTGAGAATGGTGGTCAGGCTGCTGTCCGTCCAGGTGGGGTCAATTTCAGAAAGATAAGCGATATCCAGGTCACCACCTTCCAGACAGCCCAGCGATGTGATGATGTTAAGCCAGTACGTCAGCGGGTATTTGTACCAGTGAACGTGATAGAACGCCCCGTTCACCTGCTTCTCATCCTTTTTCGCCGTTCCCTGTGCCGTTTTACCAAAAGCCGGCAGGCTGAAGCCCAGGTTCACCATGCATCCCGGTGACCGGGTGACGTCCGTCAGCGCCATCGGCTCCCAGTAACCAATGGCCAGCCCGATACGCCTGAACAGCGGCGGCGGTGCCGGACAAATCTGAATGGGCATCGACGGGTTCGCCGTGTCGGGGACCTTACCCTGACTGACTTTGATACTGCCCAGCGAGAGCGGGAAAATACAGCTCCAGCAGATATCCGTGATCGGGTTTACAAAACGCCCCTCACAGGCAGAATCCGCAGATGCCGCAGGGACATGACCGGCGAGAAGGAATAACATCAGCAGCCACAGGCTTCGCTTCATTTTCTGCCCTCCTCTGCCGGAATAAATTCCACCTTCAGGAAGCGATCGCCGGGAACGGCGCTCACCCGTGCCGGGACCTGATCAATGCCGAGGCGCTGGCAGAGCACACCGTTCTGGTCAAAGTAAACACGGCTGTCCAGAGACTTCTGCATCTCCGGGATACTGCCCTGCACGAGGATAATTTTGCTCTCCAGTGTGGGCGGCGTCTGGCGTTTCATCCAGGCCACCTGCGCCGGATCATCGCCATTGATGAAATACAGCGCCTGGTTAAAAGGCACATACTGCAGCGGATTCATCACTTCACCCTGACGGGCAAACACCCGCCCTTCGTTATCCCGGATATCCGCAGCCAGTCTGACGGACGGGTCAAACAACCGGCTACTGTATTTCTCCGTGCGTCCGATACCGGGCACGGCAGGGGGCCGCAGACTGTTACGGATCACCCGCTCCTTAAAGGCATCCATTTTCCGGCCCATCTCACCGGACTGCTCCAGCGCCGTCAGGCGCTGCATGATCACCGTCAGCATGTCCGGCTCCTTTACCGGCCACAGATCGCCCCAGGTGCCAAGATCGGCGGCGACCACACTCTGCCCCCATATCAGCAGGGCAATCAGCCCCCGGCATCTCATGGTTCCGCCCTCATTCGCCGGGCAATATCCTGCTGGATTTCCCGGGTGATATCCGGTGCCCCCTGTACCACGGCAGGCGACACCAGAATGACCGCGTGGTGTTTCTGCTGCCATGCCTGCAGGCTGGCTTCCAGTGCCGTGTTAAAACGCGCTGAAAGGGCTTTTGACTGTGCTTCTGACAGTTGTTTCTGACTGGCGCTGTCAAAAAACGCATCCACGGTCTGTTTCATGTTGAAGGCGGCAGTCACCGGTGCGTTCAGTCTGACAATGCCATAACTGATGGCTGCGTTCAGTAACACCATTGCCAGGCATCCCGGCACGGTCCACCACCAGTGGCTGCGTCGGGGGGCTGTAACGTCAGTCGTTTTTTGCGTTGTGGTCATGCAACACTCCTGTATTTCTCATGTTCTTCCAGCCAGGCCTCCAGCGAAGCCATCTCCGGCCCCGATTTCTTCCACGCCAGCTGCCACACCGCCTCATGAATACTCATACCCTCTCTGCGTTTCTGCTGCACAAACTCAAAATCCGGGCCGTCAGAGCTGTACATGGCACGGCTTAACGGGTCCACAAACAGACGGTGCCAGGAGGAATGGTTTTCCACCTGCAGCAGGAAGGAACTGAACCACTGGTCTTTGGCCGCACCAAACTTACCAATCATGTCGCGCTGCAGTGGCTGGAACTGATCCGGGAATAACTGGTTATATTTCGCGAACTCCTTCGCACTCTGTTTGAGGATAATTTTGTAGGAGGAGTTACCCCATGCCGCACGGGCTGCGCTGGATGCCTTGTCAGAGTCAAAGTCGACGATGTTCTGTGTGATGGTGATATAGGCACCGGTATGACGGCGACAGGTGCGGTAACCTTTTTGAATAAACTCACCAACTTTACGATTTTTGAAGTCCAGCAGACGCCAGCCTTCATCAATGACGTTCAGTTTCTTGAGGGTACGCGGCGTGCGGTACATCCGGTTCTCGATGTAAATGATAAGGCTGAACATCACCGCAACCAGCAGTGACGGACGGTCTTCCAGCCCACCCAGCTCCAGCACCACCATTCTGGCATCATCCCGCAGGGACGGCTCATCAGAGTTAAAATACCGGCCATAAGTGCCGTTGGCAGTGTACTGGTCAAGCAGCACAATCATTTCATCCAGACGGCTGCGGATGGTCGGTGACCCGGCATACTGCTCGCTGTCACTGGCGTTTTTCAGGAAATCCACCACGTCATCAATACGTGCCCTGTTCTCTTTGGCCAGCCAGGAGGCCCTGACCGCCTGCAGCAGCAGACCTTCATGCACTTCATCCAGGTTACCGTTGGGGCTGGCCATCACTGACAACTGGTCACGGACACGCTCCGCTGACTGGTCAATATCGGTGATGTTCGCAAACGGGTTAAAACGCAGGGTTTCACCGTCCAGATATACGCCACCCATGTTCTCACACAGGGACTTGTAGCCATCCCCCATGTCGAACACCACGGCAAAGCCCCCGGAGTCCAGCACGCTGCGGATAAGTGGCTGTATCAGCCCGGTTTTACCGGCCCCGGAGGTGCCACAGACCGCCATGTTGTAGTTGGTGTTATTCATCCCCCGGAAGAAAATATCGATAAACGCCAGCTGGTTACGGTAGGTGGGTGCCAGCAGACCTGCCGGTGTCAGGGGGTTATCCGCCACTAACGGCATCAGGTTGGCAACATTAAAGCTCTCTGCGCGCTGAACCACTCCGGCCTCTTTCAGCTGTTTAAACAACCCTTTCCCGGCCATAAAGGGCAGACAGGTCAGGAAATTGCGCATGTGGTTAAAGCGCGGTGAAATCAGCTCAAAACCGTTTTTACGGAAGCTGTTCAGGATGTCCTGCTCCACTTCCAGCGCCGTTTCATTGTTGTCCTTGCAGAATGCTGTGATGTTGAGGAAGTAGGACACGACAGAAGACTGACCGGAGCCCAGACGCTGACGCAGTTCCCCCCACTCCTTCGCCTCTTTCTCCACGGACGGAAACCATTTGGCATAGGAGGTCTTCGACTTTTTCTCCAGGTCCATGTACTTCAGGTTGGCTTCGCTGTGGGTTTTCACCTGGTCTTCCACCACCAGAGTCAGCGTCAGGATGAACGGACAGGAGATGGACAGTTCCGGGTTCAGCAGGTTGCTGTAGTTGTCGGCCATATTCCACAGGAAGGCGATTTCCGGGTTACGGGCCAGATGGAAATTCAGGATACGGGCCGTGCTGTTCCTGCCGTTCTCACGCAGGCCCAGCGTCAGGTAATCAGCCCGGACATTCAGGTCAAAACTGTCCTCCACACACTGATAATTCAGATCAGAATACGGGTCCAGCTGACGTCTTTTCGGGTACAGGGAGTCCGGGTTATGGTTAATCATCTCCCCGACAATATCGATAAAGGCCTGTGCATCCACCGTCTGTGTGGCGATACTGGCCCCCTGTAACGACGCCCGGATGATTTTCACCAGGTTTTCCATTTCCAGAATGTCAGCCCGGCTTTTTTTCTTCGAGGGAGAACAGTACGAGATAAATACCCGGTAATGGCGCAGGGTCAGGGGCAGATTCATCCCCTCCGGCAGCGGAAACTGTGTCGCTGCCGCTTTCATATAATAGGCCCGGGTAATGGCGTTAAACCGTTCAGCCTGTTCACCTGACCAGGAGAACTCACGCAGCCCGTACTCAATCCTGTCACCAACCAGCTGACTGGACATCAGATGGATACACAACGGAATACCGCGCGGCAGTTTGGTGCGCAGCATGTGATCGAGTGCCTCCACAATGGACTTATTCGCCCCATTGATGGGAATGGCTTCCAGCATAAAGCCCATCGTGGTGTCATTCATGAACAGACCGGATTCCTGGTTGTAATCACGGTACGGCAGCAGACGGCTGAACTGCGGGAAGCTCATTTCGCCCAGAACTTCATTGGCCTTTGCGGATTCGTCAGGCAGTTTCAGTGCTGTGACGAGGGAGTTAACCGCCTGAGTGACGGCCTCAAGTGGGTTATTACTCATATGAGTATTCCTTAGTGCGTTTAAAAAAGGAAAATATCAGTCTGTGGCCGTGGATATATCACGCAGTGCCATTCCTGAAACCACAGCACAAATAAGAGATGGAGGCTTTTAACAGGAAACCAGGATTAACGTTCCTTTACTGAATGAGCATCATTTAATGCCTGAAGTTGTTTTTCACGTATCTTATTTCGCTCATTTTCTCTTACCCGTTTCACCTCTGCCATTTCGTTTCTTTCTCTACACGCTGATGCAAGCTCTTTTGCCTTACCAAGACTTAAACATAGCCATAACGCCAACAAATATAAAAGCCAGAACAGATTCTAAATATATCGACTTCATTTCATTTTCCTTTGAAGCAGTAAGCACTCATTGCCCACCACCATTCAGTGTATCCATCACGTTGTTCAAAGGTTTATTTGTTTTAACTTCAATACATTCCCCTGTATTTCCAAATCCCCTGCCTCCGTGTGACTCGATTGTCCGAAGAACCTGCACGCATACGTCCGTATTTGGCATGGGTGTAATATTCCAGCTTCCGCCACCGTTAATATTTTTTATCAGCACAAGAAAAATAAAGGTATGCATTCTTTATTATCTCCGCTTGTATATTAATCACTGAATATCCCTTCAGTTAACTTATGAGGTCATAAAACACTGCAGATTCTCATTCGGATTTATTCCCTTCAGTAAACTTCCGAATAGTATCCTGTTCACGCTGACGGGTGGCAGACTCCTGCATTGCATCCACTTTCTCCTGCCAGAGACGCCGGATATCCTGTTCATCCCGACCAGTCAGTTTTTTACCGGACAACAAACGGTTAAGCAGTTCCTGTCTCGCATCCGGTACGTCTTCAGTCAGACGCATAAGCTGAAGCAGGCTCTGACGGCTGAGGACCATGAGTGATTCCGGCAGGAGAGTGAAGAAGAAAATAAAAAAGCATACCGCACCACAGCAGGCAAGGACCGCAAACAGGATTTTCAGATATATACCATCAACGCCGAACGCAGCAATAATACAGGGAATCCATGCAATACACGCACAATACGCCAGGATGTTATTTATTTGGTTATGTCTGCGATATATCTGTTGATGTTCATCCAGAATAGAATCTATTTTTTCAGCTTCTGATTTATGCATAGTGTTTTCTCTGTTTTTCCTGATACGCCTGACATTCAACACATAACGTCACACCGGGAAATATTTTCCGCCGGGCTTCCGGAATAGGATTTCCGCATGCCTCACAGAGATAAACAGGAATACCATGAACATTTATTTTCTGGCGTATACGGTTTATTCCTGTCATGGTCAGTTGTTCTGTCACTGAATATGCTTCATCGGCTTCATCACTCACGGAATATTCCTCCCGACATGTTCTGACACGCTACCGCCCATCCCTTTTCACGCACAGGGCACTCGTTTTACAGGCAGATTTTGAATACAGAAAGCCCGCCGGCATTGCCGGCTGATATACAACTTCAGGGCCAGTTAATTAATACGTGGTTTTCCCCACGCAGACGGTTTAATAACAAAAAACACACTGGATGGTTGATGATAAACATCCTGATTATCAATATAAGGCGCTATCCATAATGCTGCCGTCTGCTCACCCGTTCTTAGCGGGCGGGGAGGTGTTACCGACGCAACTGAACTGACCGGAATAATCGTTTTCACTTCCCGGGCAGCCGTAAACAACGGACGTGGTGCCAGCAGTTTCTGCTCCGGAAGTGCAGTCACTACAGGCCCGCTGCCAGATGGGCTGGCCGCGGTGACGGCCCGCACCGTGGTTGTCCGGAAGTTCCCTTCAGCCAGGCGCGGCAGTGATGCCGCAGCCGGCTTTGCATCTGCAGGCTGCTCCAGCTTTTTGGCCTTCTCATTGGCCTGCTCCATCGTCATACAGGTATCGGATGTGGTGGCGTTACACTCAAATTCCGTACTGGTTCCGGCACAGCCGGAAAGTAATAAGGTCCCCAGCAGAGGAATAAATAAAGAAATCTGTTTCATTGTCCCTCACCTTTCTCATCGCAGTTCACAAAATCATTCTTCAAATCCCTGACCGTACAGGTTTTTACAATGTCAGGATTTTCAAAAACCGTATTCCGTGATGATTTATAAACATATGCCACAATGCGTTTCCCACCCGCATCAGGTTCTGGTGCACTGACTTCACATAACGGAGGTGTTATTCCGGACTCATACAGCACCGGATAATTTATTTTTTTTGACGTTGCCATCAGAAACCAGCTTATTCATCGAAGGGTTCCTTATATTTCTGAATAATTCTGTCGATTAGTTCTTTCACCGAAGCAGATTTTCCGCCACCGGATTGTCCGGCAACCACAATATGCCCAGGAGAAGAAAATAAACGCATCGACATTCCCTCCTTCATCACACCGACAGCAGCCATATTAAAATTGTGCGGCAATGATTCAGAACTGAATTCCTTCGGTGCAGGAAGGACGATTCTTGTGGTGCAGTTACTGAGAACAGCATGCATAAAATCATCTGACATAGTTTTACCCGGTACAGAAAGGGCTGTAATAGCATTAATATTACGCATGTTCATTTTTATCTCCGTTGTTTCTGTTTGTTCTGTCATCAGGAAGATAAACAGGGCATTTCCTGATTTTTCCCGGCAGGGAAGCGTCTTCCGTATAAACTTCCTTCAGATGTTCATCTGCGGTTACCACCCGGATACATTTCATTTTTCCGGGTCGCACCGGATATTTCCCGGTGATCGCTGCCAGCGAGACATACATCAGTGCCAGTGTTGCCCATAATGCGGTGACCAGTTGCATCAGTGACCGGTCAGTCTCCCTGACATAATCTGCAGCATCAGCCGCGCGGTAATGGCAGATATCCTGTATTTCTGATCTGCCTGAAGAATCAGAGGAAGAAAACCAGCATTCACTGACCGGGAACTGTCCGGCAGGTGCTGTTTGTCTTACGAAGTTAATCTCCTTAACCAGTAATTTCCCCGGCGTGGTGTTGTCCTTCCATAAAACAAACAGAGCCATCAGGGCCATTGTGGCCAGTGGCAGAATGACGGTGTACTTCAGACACCAGAACAGTCCTCGCAGAACCCGGGCGACAACATACCGGGCGGCATGGCACGCCTGACGGGACGACATATTATTTGCCATCGTTGCCTCCTCCCTGGCTGCCGGACATAAACTGCTGCGGATTCAGGTTGCCCAGCTGCTTCAGCATCTGGTCAGTATTAAAGCCGTTAAGATGACTTTCAGCTGATGGCGGAACAGGAACCGGACTTTCCGGATTATCTTCTTCCGCTCTGTTCTGCGTGCGCTCCAGCGCCATCTCTTCCACGGTTTTCAGCTGGAAGCCGTCCTGGAACACCACGGTCACTTCGTTGCCCGCACCAATCGGTATCACCGGGTGATACTGTTCGGCACGTTTGATGTAGTAGTCACTGAGCGTCTGTGCGGCTTTCGATGCGCCGCCACCGATACCCATTTTCAGGACATCACCAGCCCCGTAAGCGGCTGTGGCACCCAGCCCGACAGCCGGCTGGGAGGCGCGCTCCATTCCCTGACCGATACCGTCAACAAATCCCGCGCCCCATGCCCAGCCGAGGATTTTGCCGTTACGCATCACCACTTCGCCCTTGATACCGTTTTTACCCCGGAAGCTGACATGCCCCTTAATCGGCATATCAATAGTTTTGCCGTCCTTCAGGCAACTGATATTGCGGGTGCGTACAATGGCACGCTCACTGGACACATCCCCCCAGGCTTCCAGCCCCACAAAACATCCCGTTGCGTCATACGTCTTGCTGTTCGGCATTTCCACCAGGCCGGTGATACGCAACTGCATCGGCACCGTGGATTCATTACCGGTGACTGAGGCATTGGCATCCGCCCCTTCAATCAGCATGGCTTTCGCAAAACTTCCTGACGGAATGTACGGCAGCGATGTTCCCTGTTTTCCCTCATTACGGGTAAACACCTTACGCTGTATCCGGTTAGGCACCGGCACAGACTGGTACGTCACCTGTGGTGGTGGCGTGACACCATTCCCGGGATAAAACGCCGTCGGCGGTGGAACAGCAACGCTGCCCTGCGGCGGGAAGGATACGGGGGTGTTTCCTGGCTGTGGTTCGCCTTCCGGCCCGGGCGGTGAGGCAGGCATCTGAGGTACAGGCTCACCGGTCGCCGTGACGGGATTAGCACCCAGGGCTTTTACCTGCTCTGCCAGGGCGGCATTGTCCTGTCCCAGCTTTTCAATACGACGCTGGTCATCACCGCGCTGTTTGTTCAGGACATCCAGTTCACGACGGATTTCCTCATACTGCTTCTGCATCTGCGCTGCCGTCACCTGCATCTCTGTGGTGGCATGCTGACGCACCTTGTCATCAAAGGTCGTATCCACCACACCTGTCATATCCGGCACAGGCTCCTGTTCAGCCACCGCCTCACCGTTACCGGACATGTCCACATCAGACAGATACAATACACCACCACACGCGGCCGCCCCACCGCCCACACCAATCACCAACCACCTCTAACACTTGCCGCTCAACACGGACTCGAACACGGCCATCAGTTGCC
>ENA-OQKP01000176-OQKP01000176.1-human-gut-metagenome-genome-assembly--contig:-NODE-176-length-64656-cov-4.722218_pt1 | contig 64656 bp, 56 predicted proteins | sample MGYA00242780_ERZ504802 | MGnify/ENA primary metagenome ERZ504802 (study PRJEB26092, sample SAMD00036406) | human gut metagenome | host: Homo sapiens | study: EMG produced TPA metagenomics assembly of... | reverse complement strand
GCTTCATGCTCATGTTGTGCTGTCGCACAATACATGCAAGACGTATAAAGCACTTATGAAAGCAAGCTTTCAACGTGCTTTACACGTCTTGCATGTGCTCTGCTCGTAGTTCATCAAATATCAATTTATCTACTTAATTACAGTCCCAATAGCTTCTCTAACTCGTCCATTTCTTCTCCGATCTGCTTTTCTAATTCTCGTATATCAGCTAAAATTTCCGATGTAGGCGGATACTCTACTGGAACATACTTTATTTTTTTATATTTGTTAATGGAAAGATCGTATCCATTCTCTACAATCTCTTCTTTCGGTACAAAAAAACTTTGTTCTGTACGTTCACGTTTTTCTTCTTCATCCAGATTATGAAAACGTGCAATAATATCTGGAATATCATTTTCTGCTGTCGGTGTACGTTTATCGTCCAGGCTTCTTCCATCTGCTTTCATATCATAAAACCAGACTTTATCTGTATCGGCATGTCCGGTTTTTGTAAATATTAATACAGCAGTTGAAACTCCTGCATAAGGTTTGAATACTCCTGAAGGCATGGATATAACTGCTTCCAGGCGATTGTTTTCAACTAACTCTTTACGGATTGCTTTATGAGCTGTAGATGAACCAAATAATACACCATCTGGAACTATGCAAGCACATCGACCACCTGTTTTCAGCATTCTGAGAAACAACGCAACAAACAGTAGTTCTGTCTTTTTTGTTTTACATACCTTCAACAAGTCTGCTGACACAATGTCATAATCCAAACTTCCTTTAAATGGTGGATTCGCCAAAATCAGGCTATACTTTTCTTTGTCCGGATTTTGATCGCTTAAACTGTCTCTGTATTCAATGAATGGATTAGCAATTCCGTGAGCCATCATATTCATTGCTCCAATACGCAGCATGGTTCTGTCCATATCAAATCCATGAAACATATGATTCATGTAATGGTCTTTGTTTTGACGATTGAAAAGTACCTCTTCTTTGCGTTTTTTTCTTAAATATTCTCCTGCACCAACTAAAAAACCAGCAGTACCACAAGCTGGATCACAAATAATATCATCTGCTTTTGGTTCTACTAATTCCACTATCATATCAATAATATGTCTCGGTGTACGAAATTGTCCTGCAACTCCTGCACTGGCTAATTTTGACAACAGATACTCATAAACATCACCACGTATATCTGCATCTTTTAACTGTGCCATTTGCTCATAAATTCCATCCAGAGTATTAACGATTTTATCCAGCATCAATGGCGTCGGAATCTTAAAGATAGCATCTCCCATATATTTTGCGTATGCGCTGTCTTTATCTCCATGCAAACTTTTTATAAATGGAAATACCAGTTCTTGCATAACGGAGTACATTTTTTCTGCCGGAAAGTCACGGAACACACTCCATTTTAGCTGATTTCCATCTACGATTCTGTCTCCGATTGTTACATCACCTTCAAAAATACTTTTATAAGGGATTCCTAACATTATCGACTCTTTTATATGAGTTGTATCCGCTGCATCTAAATCATGAATAAACATAAGATAGGTCATCTGCTCAATTACATCCAGGGGATTACTCAGACCTCCGGCCCAAAAGATATCCCACAACCCATCTATTTTATTTTTCAGTTCTCCTGTTACCAAAATATTTCCTCCCGCTAAAATTCTTTTCTGAATTTTCAATCTGTTTTGTGTATTAATATAACATATCTGTCATTTTTTCTCAATACACCTGGTTTTCTTCTGATATTTCATTGGTTTATTTTTGCATCTGCCTCCCGATCCACTCCATGATCACATCCACCACATAGTTCTGCTCTGTTTCTGTCATTTTTCTTCCCTTTGGGATGTGATGCCATTTTTCCAGGCAGCTTCGACAGCAGGTTCCTGTAGCATGCTGAGCCACAAATACAGGATGACCGCGCATCGGAGTCTGCTTTCCATCGTTTTTCGGCTCTGCAGGTGCCAGACGATCTCTGATGAAGTCTGCGGCATGGCTTCGTACAGTATCCATTCCCTTTTCCATTACATAATGTTTATCGTTTGCCTTTAACGTAAAGCTGCTGCGGAATTTGGACTGGGAAAGACGTTTCCATAAATTTCCTTCGTAAACAGCCGGAGTTTCCGATACCATAGAGGGCTGGATGCTGTTTTTGTATACGATCATTTTTTCTTTTTGCACCGGATTATGGTTTTGTGAAGATACTCCGTCGTTCTCTTCTTCCCCTTCTATCAGCTTTTTCGCCAGTTCTACTGCCACCGCCCGTGATTCTTCGCTTTCCGGCTTTAGTCTCTGTGACAGCTTTGTATTTCTTCCTGCTGTTGTTTCGTTGCGGATGGCATAAAATACAGCTTTCTTTTCGCCGATCAGCACAAGGATCTTTTTCGCCCTTGTAACTCCTGTATAAAGCAGATTTCTCTGGAGCATGACAAAATGGCTCATAGTAAAGGGCATGACTACAATGGGGTATTCGCTTCCCTGGGCTTTATGAATGGTCACAGCATAGGCTAATGACAATTCATCCAGTTCTGTTATATCATAAACCACTTTCCGCCCGTCAAAGTCCACTGTCAGTTCCCGTTCTTCTGTATCCACCTTGCATATGTTCCCAATATCACCGTTAAATACTTCTTTTTCATAATCATTGCGGATCTGCATTACTTTATCCCTCAATCGGTACTGTGTACCGCCTCTGCGCAGACAAATGTCTGAAGGATTCATGGCCGCCTGGAGCACCTGGTTCAGGTTGACTGCACCGCATTCCCCGCGCTGCATGGGTGTCAGCACCTGGATATCCTGAATGGGATCCACATGATAATACCTTGGCAGGTTTTCTTTGCAGTACTGTACCAGTGTTGCCACCACCTCTTCATTATTCTCTTTTTCTGCAAAGAAGAAATCGGACGATTTTCCTCCCCGCATATCAATGGCTTCTCCTTTATTGATCCGATGCGCATTCATGATGATCCTGCTTCCCTGAGCCTGACGGAAGATCCGGGTCAGGCGCACCACCGGGATACGGCCGGAATCGATCATATCCCGAAGCACATTTCCGGCTCCTACGCTGGGGAGCTGGTCAATATCCCCTACCAGGATCAGCGTCATATGTTCCGGGATCGCTTTTAACAGATTATACATCAGCATGATGTCGATCATGGAACATTCATCCAGTATCAGCACATCTCCCTCTAAGGGCTTGTCTTCGTTTTTCTGATAGCCTTCCGGCGGTTTATACTCTAACAGCCGGTGAATGGTCTTTGCCTCCATGCCTGTTGCCTCTGCCATTCTCTTTGCTGCCCGTCCCGTAGGCGCTGCTAAAAGGATCTTATATCCGGCCATCTGATACGCAGATATGATTCCCAGAGTGGTGGTGGTTTTTCCTGTTCCAGGACCTCCGGTAAGGATCATGACTTTGGAGGAAATAGCCGTTTGAATGGCCTGCAGCTGGATCTCATCATATGTGATCTCTGACTGGGACGTTACTTTTTTCATGGTGATTTCCGGGTCTATGGTGATCTTCTGTCCTACCAGCAACAGATGGATCAGTTTTTTCGCACAGCCTGATTCAGAAAAATAATAAGGCGGCAGATAAATCCCTTCTTCATCCTGTATCACATCTTTTGAACGAAGCATTTCATCCAAAGTTACTTCGATTTCCCCCTCTTCTACTTCCAGAAGCTCTTTTGCCTTTTTTACCAGCTGCTCCCTTTCCCCATAGCAGTGACCATTTTCCGCCAATTTATTTAAGGTATAAAAAATGCCGCTGCGCAGACGGACAAATTTTGTCTTATCAATACCCATTTTCTCCGCAATGGAATCGGCTGTTTTAAATCCGATCCCCCAGATATCATCTGCCAGGCGGTACGGATTTTCTTTTACTATAGAAATACTTTCACTTCCATAGGTTTTATATATTTTGGTAGCATGAGAAGTGCTGACTTCATTGCTCTGTAAAAAGAGCATGATATTTTTGATCTCTTTCTGGTCTTTCCAGCTGGTTTTGATCCGTTCTACCCGTATTTTTCCAATTCCAGGGACTTTGATCAATTCTTCCGGTGTTTCATCAATGATATCTAATGTATCTTCACCGAATTTTTCTACGATTTTTCGCGCAAAAACAGGTCCGATCCCTTTGACAAGACCGGACCCAAGATATTTTTCAATTCCATAAACAGTTGCAGGAAGTGTTTCTTCAAACTTCTGGGCGCAAAACTGCCTGCCGTATTTTGCGTCCACTTTCCAGAAACCTTCCAAAGACAGGACAGAGCCCACATGGGTATCTGGCATAGTGCCGACTACGGTTACCAGATCGCTGTAGTTTTTCACTGCGCATTTTAAAACCGTATAGCCATTTTCCTCATTTTGATATGTAATACGCTCCACAACACAGCGCAGATGCTCCATGTATTCTTCTCTCCTTTATATTCCGCTTATGTATTTTTAACAGCCAAATAATTTCGCTGTTTTTTCCATTCTTTCTGCAATAGATACTCCAAATGGGCAGCGTGACTCACATGCATGACAGCCGACACACTCAGATGCTTTATGCTCTAACAGTTCATAGTGGGACTGTACGGTTGCTGGTACTGTTGGCTGCATAGTTGCCAGATCATAAAATTTATTGATCATGGCAATATCCAGATTTGCCACACATGGCTTACAGTGGCCGCAGTAGGTACATTCACCCCGGTAAGAATGAAATGGTGCATTGGCGATCACAGATGCATAGTCTTTTTCTTCTTCAGAAGCATTTTCATATGCCACCGCCTGGTCTACCTGGTCCTTTGTGTCATAGCCGCACATAATGGAACAGACTGCCGGACGGGTCAATGCATAGTGGATACACTGTACCGGTGTCAGACTTACACCAAATGGAGAACGTTTTTCATCAAATAATCTTCCTCCCGCGAAACCTTTCATAACCGTGATTCCTACATCATTCTGTTCACAGATCTTATATAAATAAGCCCGGTCTGGATCCGTTCCTTTTAATTTCTCTTCAAATTTATCCGCAAACATAGTTTCAATGTTTTCACTGGCCGGGAGCATATCAAATGCCGGATTGATACTGAAAAGGATCATTTCCACAAAACCGGACTGTGCTGCTTTTGCTGCTACTTTTGGGTTATGGGAACTCATACCGATGTGGCGGATCACACCACTGTTTTTTAATTCCATTACATAATCCAGGTAGTCAGAATGAAGGATATTTTCCCATTCTTCTTCGGAATCTACATAATGGATCATACCCAGATCAATGTAATCGGTCTGCAGTCTCTTTAACAGATCTTCAAATGCTGGACGCACATATTTCATATCTCTGGTGCGGAAATACTGTCCGTCTTTCCAGGTAGAACCAATATGTCCCTGGATATACCACTGACTGCGGTTTTCCTTGATCCCTTTTCCAATAATATCTCTGGATTTGGGATCTGCCATCCAGCAGTCTAAAATGTTGATGCCTTTTTTTAAATATACCTCCTACTGTCTGCTGACGCAGACGGATCCCTCGTTAATGGCTTGAAAAAAACAAATGTCTGCTTCGCAGCCGCTTGTTTTTTTCGGCGCTCTTTAGATTATAACACACAAATAAGGAGTCGTCTACGCGGCTCCTATTCCCGTCAGAATCCAATATCCCACTCCCAGCAGCCAGCTAATTCCTATACCATATAAGATCACAGGACCGGCAATGGTAAATATTTTTACACCGATACCGAAAACCTGACCTTCAGAGCGAAATTCTATGGCCGGGGCTGCCACAGAATTGGCAAAACCGGTGATGGGCACCAGGGCACCGGCTCCGCCAAATTTTACCAGTTTCTGGTAAATGTTAAGACCTGTACATAAGACACTTAAAAATACCAGGATAATAGAAGTCCAGGTTCCTGCTGCCTCTGCTTCCAGATCCCACATGTAAGTCACCCAATTCATAATAAACTGCCCCAGAACGCAGATCAACCCGCCTGTGAGAAAGGCCTTTCCCATAGAAACCCACACATTGTGGACCGGGGTGATCTCTTTAATGTAGTCCGCATATTTTTTCTTATCGATTTCCATATCGTTTCCTCTTCTTTCCACTTTCATCCATCCATCACTTTTTTCTGTATTCTCCGTGCTTATCCTGCTGCCATCCCTTTCCAGAAATACAGCAGGGAACCGCCGCATTTTCCCGCTGCAATGGCAATAATCAGCCAGGGAAGTCCCACCGACAGTCGTATCCTTCGTGAAAATGTTGGAAGCGCCTTTAAAGTTTCCGCCAGTGACATGGCAAGACAACCGGTAAATATCCCTACGCTGATGCTCCCTGTAAAAAGAAATATCTGCCCGAATATCTCTCCCAATGGAAGCCTTATCTTATATAGCTCCATGATATTTCCCAATACTCCCCCAAGAATGATCATATTTTCATAGAGCATGATATGCTTTTTTGTTTGTGTTTTTCCGATCAGACGTACAAAAACACCAATGATCGCCAGAAATGCATACACTCCCGCTGCAATGATTCCCCCGGAGCACAGGCCGAAAAAGAGAAGAAAGACATTTTTAATCCACATCAATCTCTTTCTCCTTTCTTCCTTTCTGGTCGATCAATGTTTTGCATATATTTTCTTCATACAGGCGCATTTCTACTTCCAGCGGTGTTGGATCTGTGTTTAGTTTTTTCACTGCAATATGATTAAAAAACACTAAAATCCCGATAGCAAGCCCCACACTGTAACCTGCCTCCATCAGGCCAAAACCATCCGAAGGCCGTCCCATAACCTGAAAGTATACCTGTCCCAGTACATCCCCTACATTTACGTCATTATTAAAGGTCATAATAGCAAATGCCGCCCCAAAGAAACTGACCAGACATACAAAAATAGTTTTCAGCCACTGCCAGCATAATTCCGATGCCTTTGGAGGCTTGTAGGCAATAATAAAATCCGATTCCCCCAGATTGTTTACCTCAATCGACGGATCTAAAGCCTCTAACATCTGCACTATTTCCAGAGCACTCATCACATACCGTCTGGCCTCTTTTTCAGGGATACTCTTCACCTTCAACGCCCTGCATTTGCTTAAGATCACCTTATCCCGGCAGGTTACTTCCCCTACATCTTTTAAAAACACATCTCTGCGGCGGATCTCCGTGATCTGATTTAACTGTATATAAACTGTCTGACTCTGGCTGCTGCTTGTCTGGCTCATAAAGCTTTGCTCCGCCCTTCCTTTTCTTCTGCCAACAAGCTGAACGGTGCTGGCGCATATGCCGGGATCCCTGTTTCTGCCATGTTATAATAAGCTGTTACATCATTTTCAACCAACAGGCCTTCTTTTTCGTGATCTGGCGCTTTCATCTTCCAGAACAGATATCCCGTTATCACACCTGCCAAAAGCAGCAGGAAAATAAGAATTGCTTTCACGCTTTTCATTTTCATCAGGCTCACATCCTTTCATGTACAGTAACTAGAATGTACCTTTTTTTCATTTTTATTCGTTTTTTCCATTCTCCTTTATCTGCCTGTTTTATCCTTCAAAACGCTTTCTCAATTCCTTTAAACACTTTTTTTCAAGACGTGAAACCTGGACCTGAGACACCCCCAATACCTGGGCCGTTTGTGCCTGGGTCTGATTATAGAAATACCGGCAAAGGATCAGCTGTTTCTCCTGAGGTTTAAGGTTTTCCATGACCTTTTCTAAAGCAAGTCTGTTTAACAGCTGTTCCTGAGCTGCACTTTTTTCTTCCAGCTTGTCCATTAAGATCCCCTTCTCTCCTTCTGTGGCGCTTAAGGGTCTGTAAATAGATTCTACCTGGGCACCTGCCTCCAGAGATGCCGCTACTTCTTCACTGCTTACTCCAAGTTCTCCTGCAATTTCTTCTACGGTTGGATCTCTGCCGTAAGCTTCCCCCAGCTGTTCCTTTAATGCAAATACCTTTACCGCCAGTTCTTTTAGGGAACGGCTTACCTTGATCATGCCGTCATCCCGCAAAAACCTTCGGATCTCGCCTGTGATCATTGGTACCGCATACGTGGAAAACCGTACCTGATACTGCAGATCAAACTTGTCAATAGCCTTTAAAAGTCCGATACTTCCAATCTGAAACAGATCTTCCTGTTCATATCCGCGGCCTGCAAAGTGCTTTACAATACTCCACACAAGCCCCAGATTTTCTGTTACCAGCCTGTCTCTGGCTGTTTTATCCCCCTGGTGAGCCAATTCTATCATTTTCAGGGTTTCATCCATATGGCTCACCTTCTAATATGTTTTTTCATGGTCACGGCCGTTCCTTTTCCCGGTTCTGACTCAACAATAACTTCATCCATAAAGGCTTCCATAAATGAAAATCCCATACCGGAGCGTTCTCCGGTCGTGTCCGTTGTATATAAAGGTTCCATGGCCTTTTTCACATCCGGGATACCCATTCCCGTATCTGTCACAGAAACGATCAGCGTTTTATCTGCCGGATCTGCCGTCAGATCCAGAAATATCTTTCCCGCCGCCTCCCCATAGCCATGGATAATGGCATTGGTCACCGCTTCTGATACGGCTGTTTTCACATCCTGGATTTCCTCCAGTGTAGGTTCTAACCGGCTCATAAATACAGCTGCCACCACTCTGGCAAACTCTTCATTTTTAGAATGGCTTTCAAATTCCAGACTGACATGTTCTTTCTGGCCATTTTGTTCTTTTTGTCCAACTCGTCCATTCTGTTCCTTCTGTCCTTCCACTTTTTCCATCCTCCTGCTTCTATAAATTTCCCAGAGCACTTTCACGGTCTTTAAAGCCCCGGATCAGCCGTACCAGACCACCCATTTCAAGGATCCGCAGCACTCTTGGACCTGCACCGTAATAAGTAACTGTACCTCTGCTGGCTGCCATCTGCTTATAACGATTTAATAAGACTCCGATCCCGGAAGAATCCATAAATTCCGTTTTTCCAAAATCGAAGATAATGCGATTGATATAATTTTCATCCAGCATCAGATCCGTGTCACGCTTTAAGTCACGGCAGTTATGGTGATCCAGTTCCTTTGGCATATGTATCAATAATGTGTCGCCAAAGGCTTCGTAAGTTATTTTTGTCTGTTTCATGTTTCTTAGCTCCTCCTTGTAATGATATTATGGATATCCGCCATAAGTCTGCACACGCGCTGTCAGCTCATTATTTGTGCATACAGGCATAAAAAAACAGAGAAAAGGTAGTTATTCTTTTCTCTGCTGTATAAATTGAAACTCTATAGCTCTAATATCCCCTGGCAGCCGCCGCCCTCTGGGCATACTCAGAATCACCGTGTTCTCCAACGATCTTGTCGAACATAGCATTGGCATTTTCTGTATCACCTGATTCCTGATACAGACGGCCTACATAGAACATGGCTTCCGGATTATCCGGCTGGATCTTTAAACTGGCCTGGAAATAATCCATAGCCTGGGTCTTATCACCGCCGTTCCACAGCTGCAGTCCCTGCTGTACCAGACTCTGATAGATATTTCCTGCCATATCCTGACGGATATTGTTTATAATTCCCTGAATATTCTCATCTTCGATCATATCAAAGCTGGCATCTGCAAAGGTCTTTGCAGCTGTTACCAAATCCCCGGTACGATAATACTGAAGTACCCAGATCAGACTCTGATACTGAGCCAGCACGCTGGTATTTCCTGTTGTCAGCTCGTCCAGCTTTTTCTGCACTTCTTCCTTCTGGGCAGTCAGTTCATCATTTTTCTGCTGCAGCGTATCATTCTGCTGGTTCGCATTATTTAACTGCTGCATATAACCGATCAGTTCATCATCCCTGGTACGGTTCAGGCTGCTTTCTCTTGCAGGAAGCACCAGCACATAGAAAGCAAACAGGCCCAGGATCAGACCGATAATAATGTGGAACACGGTAGAAAGTCCTGTATTTTCTTTATACGTATTCGGGATAATAACATCATCATCCTGCATCTGCCTGTGGGAAAATGCCTTGATCATCTTTCTCTTTTCTGCATCTGCACGTCCTGTATTCTGTTTTACAAGGGACATATAGTACAACGCCTTGGGATTGCTCTTGTCAATCTGTAAGATTTTAAAAAGAGACCTTCCCGCCTTGTTATAATCTTCCCGCCGCATATATAAAAGGGCTAACAGAAGGTGGGCCTTTACAAAATGAGGCTTTGCAGCAACCACTCTGGCCAGCTGCAAAATTGCCAGATCGTCACTGCCGTTCTGTGCATGCCACAGAGCCTGGTTAAATGTCTTTACATTCTGGCTTTCTGCCTCTAACTGCCCCGGCTTTCGCTGGATCTCATCTAAATAGTGGTCTGCCAGATTATTTTCCGGCTGTAAATTCAAACTGATGACCCACTGTACCAGTGCATCTGCCACTTCCCCGTTTTCATAATAAATCAAACCTAATAGATTTCTGGCATCTGTCTGGTACTTGGAAAAATGCAGGCTTTTTTTCAGGCACTGGGCTGCACCGGAAAGATCCCGTATTTTCGCCTTTTCCAGACCCAGATTATAATAGCTGTTGGCTATCTGTCTGTTTTTTGCTGCAATATCCATCATCTTTTACTTCCGTCTCTTTCCTTGATCAGTTCCATCATAATGTCCGTCATATCCGTCAGGTCGCTTTTTACAATGGCATCTTCCACAGCCTCTACATCCAGACTTGGTTTAAAACGCTCTATTTCTTCTTCAAAATCGATCACTGTGTCTTACTCCTTTCTCCCACCAGCTGTACTTTTAACTCTCCGATCAGATACAGAGAACCTGCGCAGAATAAAAGATCTTCTCCTGCTGCCTGTTTCATCTGCCTGATAGCAGTTTTCGTATCCTCAAAAGACACTACATGACAGGAAGCATACTTTCCAAAAACTTCTGAAAGTTTTCTGGCAGACAGTCCTCTGTCACTGTTCATATGTACCACACCAATTCCCTGCCAGTCAAGACCTTCACAAAGTTCTTTTGCCATCGTCTCATACTCTTTATCTGCAACAGCCGCAAAAAGAAGCCATACTTTTTTACCGGTTCTTTTCTGAACTTTTCCTGCTGCCTGGACAAATGCGGCAATTCCCCCCGGATTATGAGCACCATCCAGATATATATTTTCTGCTGCTTTTTCCATCCTTCCAGGCCAGCGGGCTGCTTTGATCCCGCTGCTGATCACTTCATCTGTCAGTTTTTCAAACACGCTTTCAGACTTTTGAAGAATGCGAAGAGCTGTCACTGCTAAAAATGCATTCTGAGCCTGATAAGGTGCTTCAAATGGAACAGTCAAAACAAGACCTGACCGCCCATCGATCTGTCCAGAACTATCCTTTTCCTTGAGATAAAGGCAGTCCTTTTCCTCTTCCCTTCCATCCATTACATCATAAAGACGGTCAGACACCGGAAAACAATCTGCTTCTAACTCCTTTGCCCTGGTTCTCATCACAGCTGCAGCTTCCGCATCTGAATCATCAAACACTACGGGAACATGGGCTTTGATAATACCGGCTTTCTCCGAAGCGATCTGAGAAATGGTAGTCCCCAGATACTGCATATGGTCTTTGCTGATGGATGTGATCACACAAACAGCAGGTTTTTCCAATACATTGGTAGCATCTAAACGGCCTCCAAGACCGGTTTCGATCACCATGATATCTACCTTTTCTTTTTCAAAGATCACCATCGCCATATAAAAAAGGAACTCAAAAAAAGTAGGATGACAAAACCCCTTTTCCATCATGGTCTCTGCCTCTTTTTTTACTTCTGCGAAAGCCTCTTCAAAGGTTTCTTTTTCCACTGGCTCGCCATTTATAAGAAAGCGTTCCCGTATTTCCACCAAATGGGGGGAAATAAAAGTTCCTGTACGAAATCCGGCTTTTTTTAATACAGAAGTCATAAAGGCACACACGGAACCTTTTCCATTGGTTCCGGCCACATGAACTGCAGGGATCTTCCGGTCCGGTCCGCCCATCTGGTCTAAAAATATCCTGATATCTTTTAAAGAATTTTTCTTGTTGGCCCACATGGGGATCTGGTTAAGATATGCTTCTGCATCCATTTCTTCCATATTTTCCCAATTTCCTCCTACCTGTACTATAAAGTTCCAAGGTCAAAAACCCTCTTGCAAACAGGCCCTGCTATCATACTATACGAATTTTACAGAGTCTGCAACTCTATCTTTCCCCATTTTTTCGACTTAAAATAACATCTGGTACCTGTGCCAGTACAATAGCAGAAAACATCAGCACACATCCAAGGATCTCTCTTCCTGTCAGCTTCTGTCCTAAGATCAGCCAGCCTGCAAGTACGGAAATGCTGGATTCCAGGCTTAAGATCAGAGAAGCACTTGCAGGATTGACCCCCTTCTGTCCTACGATCTGTAAGGTATAGCCCATACCACAGGACATAACACCTGCATACAGGATTGGTTTCCATGCTGCAAGGATCTGGGTAATATGAGGTTCCTCAAACAAAGCCATACAGATCAGAGAAATCGTGCCGCTGACCAAAAACTGGATGCAGGACATCTTCACTCCATCCACTGCCGGTGAAAAATAGTCAATGAGCATAATATGTATGGAGAAAATGAAGGAACAGATCATAATAAGAAAATCGCCCTTCTGGATTCCCCGATCGCTTCCTGACATGCAAAGCAGATACAGGCCTGCAACTGCAAGGACAACTGCCCCTGCAATAGCCGGACTGCATTTTTTTCCAAGAAACAGACTTAAGATCGGTACAATGATAATATAGCAGGCAGTGATAAATCCAACTTTTCCCACACTTGTATACAAAACACCAAACTGCTGGAAGTTAGTTGCAATACAAAGGGCAACACCACAGCAGATACCGCCTAAAATAAGGGTTTTTCTGTCTCCCGGTGCTTTATAGTCTTTCCCCTCTGCCTTCTTTTTACGGTCCAGGACCAGGATCACAGGGACCAGTACAAGACCACCAATAATGCTTCGCACGCTGTTAAAAGTGAAAGGACGTACATAATCCATTCCTACACTTTGGGCAACAAAGGCAACTCCCCAGATCGTAGCTGTTAAAAGTAATATAAGTGCATTTTTCAGTTTCATTTTTAATAACCCTATACTATTTTCTTATGTAATATCGTAATACAATAATGCTTATTTTCCAAAATCCTGGTCCGCAGGAAGGACTGCTGTCACATGACTGACTGCTATCACATCTCTTCGCACATAGCTTTTATTAAAAGCCTGGGTGATCCGCGCCATAACAGCTTCGCAGTTTTCATAGGTAGCTGCAGGAATGAGAACCACATACTGGCTCACACTGTAGCGTGAAAAAATATCACTGGCACGCAGAGAATTCTGGATCACCATTTTCATCCGTTCCGCAGCCCGGCATAATACATCCGGCTTCATTTTATCCCCTTTGGACCGCTTTATGCTGAGCAGACACAAATACACCGAATCTCCGCTTCTGGACACGGTCCTGCGTTCCAGCCAGAACAGACGTTTAAATACCGAATACTCACACTCATAGGCTCCGTAATGATTTTCTTCGGTCTTATCTTCTGCTGTTTCCGGATCCGATAATTCTGTAGTAATATCATCAAAAGATTTCGGTTCTTCCAGATGGCTGGTACTTATCAGATGATACAGTTCCTTAAACTTATCAGAAGGCGTGATCTGTCGTTCTTTATAAAACTTTTCCATTACCATAAGATAACGATTTAAAGCTGCTTCCACCTGTCCCATATAGTAAAGAGTCAGGATCTTGCAGCCCTCAAACTCTTCCTGGTATTCATAAATGCTTAAACCTGTGTCTGCCGTCTCCTCAGCCTCTTTGTACTGTCTTGTTTCAAGAAGCCACAGACATGCTTTTCGTACCAGTTTCTTATAAAGACTGCGGCAGTGCTCTCTTTTTTCCATTACCCAGGTAACACTGCCTGCTCCTGGAAGAAATTCTCCCTTATAAAGAGCGATCGCTTCTTTCCACTGTTCTTTCCCGGCTTCCATGTCAAAATCTTCCCTTAGACACAAGCCGCTTAAACGCTCAAATTCTTCTGCATCCACCTTCATGTCCCAGTCCGGATTCCAACGGTAAATCCCCTTACTGCTGAGAACCATAGCTGCTGCCGGAAACCCGGCTTCTTCTAACAGGCGGCGCACACGGAATATCAGTGTTTTTAAGGCACCATAAGGATTTTCCTCGTCTTTATCCTGCCACAGCATCTGATAGAGTTCTGCCACACCCAGATCACGTTCTCTGTTTAGAATAAGATAACTTAAAAGATTCCAGACCTTTTTAGAACGGTTCTCATCATCCCGAAGACACAGGCCTTCAAAAGAAAGAGCAAAACCGCCAAAAGTATCCAGACTTCCTTTCTCTTGTGCTCCCATCCTTCATTCCTCCCTGATATTACTCTCAAAATTTCAGGATCCATCCTACTTGGCAAAACGGTCCGAAAGGCATATAGACTGCCATCCGGGCCGTTTTCATTTACAGAACCTTACTTTTCAAGCTGTGCCAGACGCTCTTTTACCTGCGCCATCATCTGTGTATATTTCTCCAGTTTTGCTTTCTCTTCATCAATCTTAGCCTGAGGAGCTTTGCTTACAAATTTCTCATTTCCAAGCATAGCGTGAGAACGCTTTAATTCGCCTTCCAGACGTTTTTCCTCTGTCTTTAAGCGCTGAACTTCTTTTTCAATGTCAACCAGCTCTGCAAATGGCATGTAAATAACTGCTTTGTGGATCACAGCAGAAACTGCATCTTCACCGATACCAGCCTTATCCTTCTGAAGGATCACTTCACCGGCATAGCCTAAGGATGCGAAGAAGCTGCGGCTGTTCTCAAAGATCTTTAACACAGCATCATCTTCAGATACCACGTAAACAGTTGCCTTCTTGCTCGGCGGAACATTCATGGAAGTACGTACATTTCGGATGGCTCTTACTGCCTCTTTAATGGTCTCAGTTGCCTCATGTTCTGCTTCAAATGCCCACTCTTCCTTGTATACAGGCCAATTGGAAAGCATAATGGTCTCTTCCTCTTCCTGTAAGTTACAGAAGATCTCCTCTGTGATAAATGGCATAAATGGGTGCAGCAGCTTTAATGCCTGGATCAGTACGTTCTTTAAGGTCCAGATAGCTGCAGCCTTGGTCTCATCTGCTTCATTGTACAGTCTTGGCTTCACCATTTCAATGTACCAGTCACAGAACTCTTCCCAGATAAAGTCGTATACTTTCTGCAGAGCGATACCTAACTCATACTTATCCAGATTCTCGGTAACATCCTTTGTAAGAGCATTTACCTTGGAAAGGATCCACTTATCTGCCAGTGTCAGATCTTTTTCTGTTACGCCGGAAACATCTGCTGCCTTTTCAATATTCATCATAATGAAACGGGAAGCATTCCATACCTTGTTTGCAAAGTTACGGCTGTTTTCCACGCGCTCCCAATAGAAACGCATATCATTTCCAGGTGCATTTCCTGTGATCAGAGTCATACGCAGGGCATCTGCGCCATACTTGTCAATTACTTCCAGAGGATCAATACCATTTCCAAGAGATTTACTCATCTTACGTCCCTGGGAGTCTCTTACCAGACCATGGATCAGTACCGTATTAAATGGGCACTTGCCGGTCTGTTCGATACCGGAGAATACCATACGGATTACCCAGAAGAAGATAATATCATATCCTGTTACCAGTACGTCTGTAGGATAGAAATAATCCAGATCTTCTGTCTTATTTGGCCAGCCAAGGGTAGAGAATGGCCATAATGCAGAAGAGAACCATGTATCCAGTGTATCCTCATCCTGCTTAAAATGTGTCTTGCCGCATTTCGGGCAAACAGTGGGAGCTTCTTTGGCAACAACTACTTCTCCGCAATCCTGGCAGTAATAAGCCGGGATTCTGTGTCCCCACCACAGCTGTCTGGAAATACACCAGTCACGGATGTTCTCTAACCAGTGAAGATAGGTCTTTCCAAAGCTTTCCGGAACGAATTTTAACTGGCCGCTCTTTAATGCTTCAATAGCAGGTTTAGCCATTTCATCCATCTTTACGAACCACTGCTGTTTTACCATAGGCTCTACTGTGGTCTTGCAGCGGTCATGGGTACCAACGTTGTGGGAATGAGGAACAACCTTTACTAACAGGCCCATTTTATCCAGATCTGCTACCATGGCTTTTCTTGCCTCATAACGATCCATGCCAAAGTATGGTCCAGGTACATTGATGGTAGCGTCATCATTTAAGATAACGATCTCCTCTAAGTTGTGGCGTTTTCCAACTTCAAAGTCGTTAGGGTCATGAGCTGGTGTGATCTTAACGCAGCCGGTACCAAATTCCTTATCTACATATTCATCTGCAATTACCGGAATCTGGCGGTCTGTTAACGGAAGCTCAAGCATCTTTCCAACGATGTCTTTGTAGCGCTCATCCTCTGGGTTTACAGCAACTGCAGTATCACCTAACAGAGTCTCAGGTCTGGTAGTTGCGATCTCTACGAAACGTCCAGGCTCTCCTACTACCGGATAATTGATGTGCCAGAAGAAGCCATCCTGCTCTACGTGCTCTACTTCTGCATCTGAAATGGAAGTCTTACATACAGGGCACCAGTTTACAATACGGGAACCTTTGTAAATATAGCCTTTTTCATATAATTTGATAAATACTTCCAGCACTGCGTCAGAGCAGCCTTCGTCCATAGTAAAACGCTCTCTGTCCCAGTCAGCGGAAGATCCTAATTTGTGAAGCTGTTTTACAATACGGGTGCCGTATTCATCTCTCCACTTCCAGCATTCCTTTAAGAAGCCTTCTCTTCCCAGATCTGCCTTGCTGATGCCTTCTTCCTTCAGCTTGTTGATAACCTTAACTTCTGTAGCAATCGCTGCATGATCTGTACCTGGCTGCCATAATGCTTCATATCCCTGCATTCTCTTATAACGGATCAGGATATCCTGCATGGTATTATCCAGTGCATGTCCCATATGCAGCTGTCCGGTAATATTTGGCGGCGGCATAACAATGGTAAATGGTTTCTTGCTTCTGTTTACTTCTGCGTGGAAATATTTTCCTTTCAGCCATTTGTCATAGAGGCGGTCTTCAATTTCCGCCGGATTGTAGGTCTTTTCCAGTTCCTTCATCTGAATTCTCCTTTTTTAATATATCCTCTCGCAGTTTTTTCAACTGCAAGTACATAAAAGATTCCAAAGGTACATTAACATACAAAAAGCCCTCTGCATCCCAAACAGGAAGCAAAGGGCGACTGTATCGCGGTACCACCTTTGATCTAACCGGCATATAAAGACATCCGGTCATCTCACGGAATACGAAAACATACATCTTTTTCGTACTCTCTCCCTTAACGCGGGCTAACGAAACAGGCTAATGTATCTTTCTCACCTGTCCGGCTCACAAGCTACCTTCCATTTTCAGGTTTTCCCAAGCAGCCTTTCAGCCAGTGAGCCGCTTTCTCTGAGGGTCTTAAAAATGTACTCCTCTTGTTCATCGCCTTTATCATATGTTTTCAAGCATAAATATTTTTCCTGATTTTGTCAAGAGCAAAGTTAAGTATAAATCAGTTACATCGACTTGCGAAGATTTACTGAGGTAATTTACATACATCGATCCACTGTTCAAAATCGCAGGACTTTTCCAGATCCGGGATGGACAGTTTCACAGCGCTGTTGCTGCTTCCGCAGGCCGGATACACTACATCAAAACGCTTTAAAGACTCATCTAAATATACCTTAACGCCTTCTTTAATGCCATAAGGGCATACACCGCCAACTTCATGGCCGATCATTTCAGAAACCTGGTCTACTGTCAGCATTTTCGCTTTTACACCAAAAAAGGATTTATATTTATGGTTGTCAATCTTTGCATCTCCAGCAGCCACAATAAGGATCGGGCCTTCCCCTGTTAAAAAGGATAAGGTTTTTGCAATGTGGGCCGGTTCACAGCCTACCGCCACTGCCGCCAGTTCTACCGTTGCGCTGGAAACATCAAATTCTTTTATGCGGTCTCCAAATCCTCTTTTTTCCAGGTACTCCTTTGCTGTCTGAAATGCCATATTATGCCTCCTGTTTTCTGTATTCCTTTTTCCATTTATCAATAAGACGGCCAGCACGTTCTAACTGACCTTCCGGATCCTGTTTCCACATGGCTCTCAGGGTTTTCAAGCCTTCCGCCTGACCTGCAATCACCTCAGCCTGTTCTAATCTCTGTTTCCACTCTTCCTTAAATTCCGGCTTAAATAATGCTTCGTAGCTTTCATCTATAACAAGCCCAGGCGCAAAACAGGTAAGAAGATAAATTTTTTCCAGGATCTGAGGATCTTCATTTAAACCAAAGGCCGTATTGTATGCTTTATAAGCCTTATGAAACTGGAACATCTGGGCATAGGCTGCGCCCAGGTTCTGGTATACTTCCGACCAGAAGTTCTTCTCTTTCTTCTTATTCTCCTCTATTTCGATCAGCTTTTCATAGCGCTGCACCGCTCTTCCATATTGTTTTCTGGAAAAGAGATAATCCGCCACTGCCTTTTCATAAGCATGTTCCGGCAGATTCCGGTAAGAAGCTGCTGTCTGTTTGAATTTCTGAGCTTCTTTTTCCGTGTAATAATCACATTCAGAAAGGAAAAGATATAAGGCCTCTTCCGGTTTTCCGCCTGCTTCTACCAGCTTTTCCATACGGCCTGCCAAAAATCCCAGTCCCAGTTCATTTTTAATAAAAGAAAACAATGAGGCATCTGCGAAATCATTCATCACCAGTAATGGATGATGATAGATCACATAACAAAGCTCCTGGGAAGAATAAATATGGATGCCCAGTACTTCGATATAAAAGGGATGTTTGACTCTCTCCCTTCTGCAAAGCAATAAACTCATAGGATCACCTCTTGTCTGATAACGGTATCAGTAGCCGGAAACAATTCCCCAAATCCCTTATCACGGATCACCACTGCCATGGTATTTTCATCTGTAAAACCAATATTCATCTGGATCCTGGTGGTCCGCTCCGGGCGCTTTGGAAAGCCGGTCAGAGGCACGGAAACGACCCGTTTCTTTCTGGAATCTAGGTGGGAAATGATAAATTCAATTTCTTTCTGATCATCCAAAATAAGTTCTAACGAGCTCTTGGATTCATACCAGTTATCCCCATAGGAAGCAACTGCCAGCATGATCTCTTTTCCAGCCCGCATTACCTTTAAAGCCACCTCTGCCTTTAAACGTCCTTCACAGACAAATACATAGGGAAATTCCGTTCCCTGCGTCAGATAATCTCCTGCTTTAATGGCTGCACCTCTGGAAAATAATACATTTTCCACAAATACTCTTCTGCGGTTGCAGGCAAGCTTCATAAAACCGGTGGCCCAGTCCTGACGTTCAAATCCTTTTCCTGTAAGGAATACTGTAGAAAACAGCTTTTTCTCCAGTAATTTTTCTCCGCAGGAGCAAAGGATCTGATCTGCCAGTTTACATCCAGAAGGAGAATCCAGGATATCCAGATCAAAGGCTTCCTCCTGATTCTGGGCTTCTGCCTGAACCATATTTCGGCGCATGCCTCTTTGCACTTTCATTTCATAATAACAAAACCGGTCTTCCGATAACTCAAATAAGCCCACCTGATTGCTCCAGAGTTCTTTTCTCTGGCTTAATACATAATAGGCAAAACTTTCTGTATGACTGATCACGTGGACCCGGTCTCTGGGAATATTCATATAATCCGCACAATACATCAGACAATCTGTCACTCTCGCATCTGTTTTATGCATAGTGATCACAAGCTGAGCCACCTCTTCTGTATGAAATTCCTTAAAGGGATATTCTAACAGTTTTTTTAAAAATATTTTTAAAAGGTCCATTCCTGTATAGCAGATGCCGCCTATGGTAGAAGTACCGTCTTTGCGGACCATTTTCAGCAGTTTGTCTACAATAACTCCTTCTCCCAAAAGAGTGGCTGCATAAGCTTCTTCCCCTATAAGCCAGGTCTCTTTCTCTTTTCTGCGGCAGATCACCGTAGGAACTGTCCAGGACTTTTCTTTTTCATTGCAGCTGATCTGGGAATAATCATCATTCAGATCCAACCCTATTACAAGCCCTTCCATCTGTTATTTCCTCCGTTGTACTTCTATTTTCTCTCTGTTAAAGGATATTCACAATCCGCTTTCACTGCTTGCTTATAACACAAAGACTCCTTTATTTTACAGGAAATAAAATTCCTAAAGCCATGGATTTCTTCACATAGTCTTCCATTGCTTCTAAAAGTCCCTCTGCATCCTTTTTCGCCATTGCCTCTGACATCTGGTTCAGGCAGGCAAAACGGCTGTTCTCTCTTCCATCTATTTTCAGATCACAGGCCATACGTCCCTCTTTCACAAGGACCGCACCCTTTTCTCCCCGTTCATAGATCTGATATTCCAGTGTTTCTCCTTTAAATAAGGTCATTTCTTTTATGTAAATACCCTGATAGACCCGACGCATCTCTTCTCTTGTAAAATGCTCCTCCTGAGGAAGGATCCGCATTTCGATCCACGGTTGTCTGTTTTTATCCCCACGGTACTCAATCATCGTCTTATCCATAATATCTTCAGGAACAGACACCAGCCCTTCTAACTGCTTCATATAAGGGAATACCATTCCACTTTCTGTCAGAAAATTGATCATCATCTGGAGCTGTTTTCTCTCCTCTCCTGGGATCTCTGACTCCTGCTTTGCGTTATCCCCATAAAAACGGGTCAAAGCCAAAAGATAGATCGTAGGTATTTTTTCTTTGTTCATGCTGGCATTTACCGTATTCTTCAGATAACCGAAAATAGACTTATCAATGTCTTTTCCATCTAAGAAATACTGGATACATTTCTGGGTAAAATAAGCCTTGACCATGCTTTCTTTCGTCTGTTTCCGCTTCATGTAAAGATCAAAAACAGAATCAATCTGGGCACAGTTGCCTGTAAACAGCATCTGCGCTAACAAACGCTCTTCCAGATCATAAGTCTCTACATGGGCTCCTACCGCCTGGATCAAAATCTCATACATCCGGGCTGTGGTCCCATTATAATGTTCACAGAGATAGTCTAAGATCACACTGTCTGCCTTACCCGACTCAAACACCTTTTCAGCCAGATACAGCAGATGCTCATCCTGGTCGAAAAGCTGCTGAAGGATCATGCGGGTGCAAAGATCCAACAATTTTTCCGGATCAATATCATCGATCTGGTAATCCACCAGCATGTCATAGGCTTCCCGCAGATAATTGCAGCTGATCAGTATTTCGCTGATCTTCCTGCGTGTCTGGTTATCTAACAGGGATTTATCCATCTGCACCAGGAAAGTACAGCGGTCTTCTCCTTCTTCTGTTCCGGAAACTGCCTTACTGCAATAGTGATCCGTTATAAGGCCAAGGAGCTTTCTCTCGTACACCGGATTTAGCTTTAACTGACTTAAGGTATCCTCTAAAAGCAGTACTTCTTCTTCCGTTTCAATCCCCTTCTTCACCACACGCTCACAGGCACGCAGCTTAAGGATCGGATGATCCGGATATACCTCATAGCACCGGTCCAGCAGTTCCTTTTTATCCATAACAGGAAGTCTTCTGTGACTGATGTTTAAATAGCGGCCGCCATAAACATCCTGAAAGAACAACACTGTATTTTTAGAAACAACAGGCACATACGCTTCCCCTTTTTCCAGTGGAAATGCCTCTTCTTCTCCCAGTTCTTCACAGCGCACGATCACATATTTCATGGAGCTGTTTTCACATTTTACACGGCTGCAACACAGGACTCTTGGAAGGATAGCCGCCGTTTTTGTATCGATCATATCCTTATAGAGCATATGCTCATAAATAACTGCCAGACAGCTGTTCATCCGCCCTGCAAACAGCTGTTCCATGGCAAACTGCTCCATCTCCCGCACATAGGCCTGATAAATCTCAGAAGACGGATTTACAAACTGCAAAATATTCTTATAAAGAATGCTTCTGCTTCCCTTATCTAAAGATTTATCATAAGAGAAATACAGCAGCACTTCTTTTGGAAGAGCATGTCCATAGTCTTCCGGCAGAGAATACAGAAAATATTCATATAATCTGGTAAGATTGATGTGGGCTTTCATAGCCTTTTCATACCATTTAAACGAAGAGCCATCCCTGCGGTCTCCCCGGATGAGAAGGCTGCATAACGCCTCTAGTATTTTCATTTCCGGATATGTTTTATATAAACTTACCGCCAGACGTTCTAATAATTTATGATAATATTTTGTATTAGACAGAAATACCGCTGCCATCAAAGCAATCTCTTTGCTCAGCCAGTTATTTTTAAGGCCATTTAATAAAAGCTGTACCTCAAAATCACCCATTTTTACAAACAGATCCGGATACCTGTTTAAAAGTCTGCATGCTTCTCCATATAAAAACGGACTTCTGCATCCATGTCCGAACATGGAACGCATCTGCTCATACAGCTCCAATGGATTCTGAAGACAGGTCTTATCCGTTTTTACTAATAAATGAAACAAAAGGCCATCTGTTCTTTTCATTTCAGAAAGGAGTTTCCGTATGTAACGAGCCAGTCCCACACGTTTTTCCTCTGAAGGCTCATTTAAAAGTTCCAGATACTGATAAAAGCAGTACAGCTGAGGTCTTATATCCCTGCATTTTAAAATCGTATCTCTTACCTCCGAAAGAGCCAGAACAGCCGTATCGTTTCTGTCATTTTTCAAAAGCTGGTCTGCACGCCACAGGCGCACATCTGCATCTTCCGGAAATCTGGCACGAAGATTTTCTGTCTTTTTCATCAAAGTACTGTTTAATGCCGGATCTGCTTCTGGGGCAAATTCCTGGCGTAAAAGCAGATTTCTGTATTCGTACACAGATGCTTTATCTGCATTCTTCTTTTCTCTTCCATCCGTTCCCTGGGATCCTTTTTTCACTACCTCGATGGGAAGGATAAATTCCTGACGCAGGGTTTTTATACGCACAGCGCCAAAATTTCTTCCCACATGAAGATACTGAGGAAAGACCTGGTAATGGATCTGGCATTTATCCTGGTCAAACTCACGTGTAGTCACAGCATTTCTCTCAATAGAAAGAAAGCTTCCATCTGCCTCTACCTTGGCTTCTGCATATCCCCAGCCATTTGCAGTTAATTGGATCACACCTTCTACTACTGTTTCCGGAGCATCTAATACCTGCTTTGATACATCTGCCTTCAGTGAAACCGGCTCTTTTACCCGAAGAGCCACTAAAAACTCCTCTAAAAGATTGTTGCGTCCGTTTCGTCCCTTTAATCCTTCATAAATAGTCCTGATCTGCGCATCCTGCATAAAAGGCGCTTCTGTAAAATCCTGATATTCAAAAAGGCGAAGAGCCAGCTCCCAGTTTTTCTTTGCCAGAGCAGCAAAATCCCTGGGTGTTTTTAAACTTCTTAAATTTTCCGTTCTGGTTCCTGTCTGTATGCACAAAGAATAAGGAATCTCTTTCTCGCCTCCGTTTGTGACCAGGTAAAAAGATCCCTCTATCCTATCTCCATCCTCTAAATAGCGGGTGTCGATATCATATATAATGTGATTGCGAAGACCACCAAAGGCTTCGTTTTCAACTTTTATTCTCTCATTTCCGGTATAGACCAGTCCTTTAATATACAGGTCATTTCCGCTTTGAACGGAAAACTCTCCCCGCACGGACTCTCCCGGCGAAAGAACCCCTTCGATCCTCTCTGGTTTTATCACCAGCTCTGGCACGCTGCTGTCAACAATACCGCGGGCCAGGCGGTTGATCCGTTCTCTCATATACTACCACCTGTATCTTTATATGTCAGTTTCCTTAACATAATATGTTACAGTTCTGCCTTGCGAAGATTTAGCTCCAAAAGCACTTATGAAAACAAGTTTTCAACGCACTTTTGACCCTAAATCTTCGCAAGGCTGAACTGTAACCATAATATCACAATTCCTTCGGTTTTAAAAGTGAAATCTGTCTTGATTTAAAGAAGCAAACTTGTTATGATAGATAGGAATATTCAGAAATCTTTTTACGGAGTGTGAAATAATGCTTACGGAACCTATGACTTTATATAAACTGATGAACCTGTATCTTTTAAAACAGGTGAACTTTCCCCTTACCAATGCCCAGCTGACAAGTTTTTTTACAGAACATGATTATACTACCTATTTCACACTGCAGCAGGCGTTAAATGAATTAGAGGACGCCGGGCTGATCCACAAAGAAGCCAGCCATTCCAGTACCCGTTCCGATATTACAAAAGAGGGGGAAGAAACTTTAAACTTTTTTGGAAAAAACATTTCTCCTGCCATCATCAGCGATATGGACGAATATTTAAAAGAAAACAAATTCCGGCTGCGTGAAGAAGTAGGCACTACTGCTGATTTTTACAAAGGCACCAATCAGGACTACATCGTCCATTGTGAGGTACGTGAAAACAAGGCTGTTCTTATTGGACTGGATCTTTCCGTTCCTGACAAGGAACAGGCCGAAGCTGTATGCGGCGCCTGGAGGCGCAAAAGTCAGGAGATTTATTCTCACGTCATGCACACATTATTATCATAAACTCCATCAGCAAGTTCTCATTTGATAAAAAAGCACAGATTGCCGAAAACTTCTGCAATCTGTGCTTTTTTATTTCCATGTGCCTGCTAAAAACCTTCAGGCACCGGAAAGGCTTTATTACTCTTCTGTATTCTCTTCTGTCTGAGCAGCTGCATTCTCAGACACATCTGCAAGCGTATCCTCGATCAGCTTCCAGATCTCTTCTCTTCCCTGTTTTGTTTCAGCAGAAAACGGAATAATAATACCATCTTTTTCCATTCCAAGACCCTGACGCACGATCTTTACATTCTTCTGGATCTGGCTGCGATTGATCTTATCCAGTTTTGTGGCAATGATCACCGGATGGTAGCCATTGTAAATGATCCAGTCATACATCATTTTGTCATTGGCTGATGGTTCATGGCGGATATCAATGAGAAGAAATACCATTTTCAGCATAGCTGAATTTCTAAGATACCTCTCGATCATCTTTCCCCATTTTGCCTTGGCTTCTACAGAAACCTTGGCATAACCGTAACCAGGAAGATCTACATAATACAACTCTTTGTTGATATTGTAAAAGTTGATGGTCTGGGTTTTTCCAGGCTGGGAAGAAGTTCTTGCATAAGCTTTGCGGTTCATCAGGGCATTGATCAAAGAAGATTTTCCCACATTTGATTTTCCTGCAAAAGCGAACTCCGGCAGTGTATTGTCCGGAAGTTTGCTGGTAACACCGCAGACAGTTTCCAGATTTACATCTCTGATGATCATACAAACGCCTCCTTTATTACTTCATCCATAGTCTTTACATAAACGATCTCCAGACCCTTGGTGATCTCTTTTGATAATTCTGCCATATCCGGACGGTTCTTATCCGGAACCAGAACCTTCTTCATATGTGCCATTCTGGCTGCCAGGATTTTCTCCTTTAAGCCGCCGATTGGAAGTACTCTTCCCCGTAAGGTGATCTCACCAGTCATGGCAACTTCTGCTTTTACTTTGTGTCCTGTAACAGCAGATAACATAGCCGTAGCCATGGTGATACCTGCAGATGGGCCATCCTTAGGTACTGCGCCTTCTGGAATATGAATATGCAGGTCATGCTTTTCAAAGTAATCATCTGCAACTTTATAATCCGGGCATATAGAACGCACAAAAGTAAGTGCGATCTGGGCTGATTCCTTCATTACATCACCCATCTGGCCTGTCATCAGGAGATTGCCTTTTCCAGGCATCACATTTACCTCGATCTGCAAGGTATCGCCGCCTACACTGGTCCATGCCAGTCCTCTTACAATACCTACCTGATCTTCTTCATTAGCGTCTTCAAAAGAAACTCTCTCTTTTCCAAGATATTTTTCCAGATTTCCCTCGTTAATACGGATCGGTCCCTGCTTATTTTCCAGGTACTTTCTTGCGGCTTTGCGGCATACATCCCCGATCCTGCGCTCTAAATTTCGCACACCGGCTTCTCTGGTATAATTATGAATGATCTTTTCCAGGCTCTTATCGGAAAATACGATCTGCTGTGGTGTAAGTCCGTTACGCTCCACCTGTTTTCCTACCAGATAATCCTTTGCAATATGGAACTTCTCATTTTCTGTATAACTGTTGACCTCGATCAGCTCCATACGGTCAAGCAGCGGCCCCGGTATGGTCTGTGTGGTATTGGCAGTTGCAATAAACAGCACTTGAGAAAGGTCTACAGGAACCTCTACATAGTGGTCACGGAATTTCACATTCTGCTCACCATCTAATACTTCTAACAGTGCAGAAGAAGTATCACCCTTATAATCGCTGCTTACCTTATCGATCTCGTCAAGAAGCATCAGCGGATTGGCAACACCAGCCTGTCTCAATCCATCTACCAGACGGCCCGGCATAGCTCCTACATAGGTTTTTCTGTGACCGCGGATCTCAGCTTCATCTCTCACGCCACCAAGGCTGATGCGAACATATTTCTTGTTTAACGCCTTTGCCACCGATCTTGCAATGGAAGTTTTTCCCGTTCCTGGCGGGCCCACCAGACAGATAATAGGACTGGTACCCTTTTTGGTAAGGGAACGCACTGCCAGATACTCTAAAATACGCTCTTTTACCTTTTCCAGGCCATAATGATCCTCATTTAAGATTTTCTCTGCATGGCGGATATCCTCATTATCTTTAGAAGTCTTCTTCCATGGCAATTCCAAAAGAGTTTCTATGTAAGTCCGCAGCACATTGGCTTCCTGACTTCCTGCAGGCATAGTGCGGAAACGGCCGATCTCTTTTAACAGCTTTTCCTTTACCTCTTTCTCTGCTTTCAGCTCTTCTGTTTTCTTCTGATATTCATCTGCATCAGATAAGGGGTTATCTTCTCCTAACTCCTGGCGGATGATCTTCATCTGCTCACGCAGGATATATTCCTTCTGGTTTTGATCAATATCTGCTTTTACTTTTTCCTGAAATTCCTTTTTTATACGGTAAACTTCCATTTCCGTCATAAGAGTCTGAAGTACTGCCTCATATTTTCCAGACAATGTATTGCACTCCAGAATAGCCTGACACACTGTATAATCCCATGGCATCTGAATTGGGATCTGCTTTAGCATTTCCTTCAGATCCCCAATCAGCATCAGCGCCGGAAGTATCTCCTTTGCTACTCTCTGATTTACCGTTCCGTATTCTTCCAGTTTATCTTTTAAAATCCGAAGCATTGCCTCTCTTGCAAGAGGCTCTGTATCTTCTTCCTCTTCCCCGATCAGACTGATCTCGCCCATCAGATACGGTTCTTCCGTATCAAAACAAAGAAGTTCAGCCTTATCCAGTCCTTCAACCAGGACACGGACACTTTTTGAAGGAAGCTTTACCAGCTGTTTCACAACAGCCACTGTACCGATCTGGTACAGGTCATCCAGCTCTGGATCCGGCACTTTCGGACGCTTCTGGCTGACCAAAAACAGTTTCTGATCCCCTAACATGGCTTTTTCTACCGCTGCTACGGATTTCTTCCTGCTTACATCAAAATGCTGCACCATTCCCGGCAGGATCGTCATTCCCCGCAGAGCCACGGTGGGCATTACTATTACTTGTTCTTCCATTCTATCTTATGCACCTTTCAATGTATACATCCATATCTGAAAAAAGGGCCTGCCGCAAAATAAAACTACTTTACGACAGCCCCCTTATCTTCTATCAGGCGATTTCTCCTTTTTTTCCGCCCCGAAGTCTGTCTGCTGCAGATTTACGGGCAGTTGTCGGAGCTGCATCACGATATACCAGTTCCGGCTCACCTGTCTTATCGATCACATCTTTCGTAATGGTACAGATACCTACTGTATCATCAGATGGGATCTCATACATCAGATCCATCATAGCATTTTCCAGGATGGAACGCAGTCCTCTGGCACCAATTTTTCTCTTCACTGCCAGATTTGCCACTTCTTCCAAAGCTTCCTGTGTAAATTCAAGCTTTACATCATCCAGCTCAAACAGCTTTTTGTACTGCTTGGTAAGAGCATTCTTCGGTTCAGAGAGGATTCTTACCATTGCTTCCTTTGTAAGCTGTTCTAAGGATACCATAACCGGAACACGGCCAATAAACTCAGGGATCAGACCAAATTTAGTCAGATCTCTCGGCTCTACCTGCCGTAACAGTTCATCAATATCCATCTCATTACGGTTTACCACTTCTGCGTTAAATCCAATAGAACCTGCGCTCATACGCTGCTCTACGATCTTTTCCAGTCCATCAAATGCACCGCCGCAGATAAACAGGATATTGGTGGTATCGATCTGGATCAGTTCCTGGTGCGGATGCTTTCTTCCGCCCTGAGGCGGAACGCTGGCAACGGTTCCCTCTAAGATCTTAAGAAGAGCCTGCTGCACACCTTCACCAGATACATCTCTTGTAATAGAAACATTCTCTGATTTCTTGGTGATCTTATCGATCTCATCAATATAGATGATACCATATTCAGCGCGTTCAATATCATAATCTGCTGCCTGGATCAACTTCAACAGGATGTTTTCCACATCTTCGCCTACATAGCCGGCCTCTGTCAAAGAAGTCGCATCAGCAATGGCAAAAGGAACATTTAAAATCTTTGCCATAGTCTGTGCCAGATAGGTTTTACCAGAACCTGTGGGGCCGATCATCAGGATATTGCTCTTTTGTACATCCACATCCATATTCTGGCAGGATGTAACTCTCTTATAATGATTGTATACGGCTACAGACAACACCTTTTTCGCATCGTCCTGACCAATTACATATTCATCCAGAAATGCCTTGATCTCCTTTGGTTTTAACAGGTGGATATCATTAAAAAGAGTTTCTTCCTCTTCTGTCTCTTCCTCTTCCTGCTTTCCTAACTCTTCCTCTAAGATCTCAGAGCATAATTCAATGCATTCATCACAGATAAATACATTATGATTACCAGAACCGGCAATCATTTTTCTAACCTGATCCTGTGTCCTTCCGCAAAAGGAGCAGCGGATCGTATCATCTGGTCTAATTGGCATACTATACTGTCCCTAACCTTTCATATCCGAATCCATATATATCCCTGTGATTAATGATGAGCAAGGATCTCGTCGATCAGACCATATTCTTTTGCTTCCTGAGCAGTCATGTAGTTATCGCGTTCTGTATCACGGGCGATCTCTTCATAGCTTCTGCCTGTATTGGCAGCCAGGATCTCGTTTAATTTCTTCTTGGTCTTTAAAATGTTTTCTGCAACGATCTGGATCTCTGTCGCCTGTCCTCTGGCACCGCCGGAAGGCTGATGGATCATGATCTCAGAGTTAGGCAGTGCAAAACGTTTTCCCTTTGCTCCGCCGGAAAGCAGGAAAGCGCCCATGCTTGCTGCCATACCGATACAAATGGTAGACACATCGCACTTGATGTAGTTCATAGTATCGTAAATAGCAAAACCTGCAGATACAGAGCCGCCCGGGCTGTTGATATACAGATGGATATCTTTTGAAGGATCCTCTGCTTCCAGGAACAGTAACTGCGCTACGATAATGCTTGCGGAAGTGTCATTGACCTCTTCTCCCAGAAAAATAATTCTTTCCTTAAGAAGTCTGGAATAAATATCATATGAGCGCTCACCGCGGCTTGTCTGCTCAATGACATAAGGTACTAAACTCATATAGCCATCCTCCGTTATGATCTTTATACCTGGTTTTCTCCATAACGGGAATTTTTCCCAGGTACTTGTCTAATACACAAAACCAAGGAGACTCTCAGCAGAGAATCCCCCCGGTCTCTTTTGTAAATACTTTTAATAAATTAACTGCCGTCCAGCTTTGTATCTTCACAAGGCTGAGCTGTAATATAAATTAAACCAGCTTAGCTTCTGCTACTAACAGATCAACTGCCTGCTGTACAGCCAGGTCTTCCTTCATCTGCTTAACATCGCTTTCGCTCATGTAGCTCTTTAACTTCTCAACTTCCATCTTGTAAGCTTCAGCCATCTTAGCTACTTCTTCGTCAACCTTCTCGTCAGAGATCTGGATGTTCTCTGCCTTAGCAACAGCCTCCAGAACCAGTCTGGTGCGGATTCTCTTCTCAGCATCTGGACGAGCCTGTTCCTTCATCTGCTCTACAGTCATACCGGTGTACTTTAAGTACATATCCAGAGACAGTCCCTGGCTCTGCATACGACGTGCCATATCCTGAACCATGTTCTCAGCCTGAGCATCGATCATCTTCTCTGGGATCTCCATAGATGCATTCTCAACAACCTTAGCAACTACAGCGTCTTCGTTCTTGGAGTTTGCTTCGATTTCTTTCTTCTCAGCTAACTTCTTCTCAACATCCTTCTTGTACTCTTCTAAAGTATCGAATTCAGAAACCTCAGATGCAAATTCATCATTTAACTCTGGAAGTTCTTTTACTTTGATCTCCTTAACAGTTACCTTGAAGGTAGCTGGCTTTCCAGCCAGTTCTGCTGCATGATACTCGGTTGGGAAGGTTACGTTTACTTCGCACTCTTCACCAATCTTCTTGCCGATCAGCTGCTCCTCGAAGGTATCGATGAAGGAATGAGAACCGATGGTTAATGGATAGTCCTCCGCTTTGCCGCCTTCGAAGCCCTTGCCGTCTACGAAGCCTTCGAAATCGATCACGGTCTGGTCACCGTCTTCTACTCCACGATCTTCAACAGTCAGCAGTCTTGCGTTCTGCTCCTGAACTTTCTTTAATTCAGCCTCAACGTCCTCTGCACTTACAGAAGCATCTGCCTTCTCTACTTCTACACCCTTATACTGGCCTAAAGTAACTTCTGGCTTAACTGCTACTAATGCGCTGTATACGAATGGCTCATCTTTGCCGATCTTCTCGATGGTAACTTCTGGTCTGGAAACGATCTCTAATCCGCTTTCCTTCATAGCCTCAGCGTAGGAAGCGTTGATTGCTTCATCAGCTGCATCCTCATAAAATACGCCTTCGCCATACATCTTTTCGATCATAGCCTGAGGAGCTTTTCCTTTACGGAAGCCTGGGATGGAGAAGCGGTTCTTATTCTTGTTGAACGCTTTCTTGATCGCAGCCTTAAAATCCTCAGCGCTGACTTCTACAGTCAGTTTTGCCATGTTTTTCTCTAATTTTTCTACCTGTACACTCATTTCTACGGGTTCCTCCTTGAAAATATATGTGATTCGCCCATATCCATGAGGGCGCTACACTTCAAGTTAGCATTATAGCATGGCAGGCCGAAAAACGCTAGTATTTTTTTGATAACTTTGCTAAAAAGCACCTGATCTCCTGCAATTCCTGCCATATTTTCAAAAACGGTTGTCTGATTTCCATAAAATCGATATACTTATCTCAGTAAGAAACCACAGAGAGGCAGGTAAAGACTATGCCAGTGACATTAAAAGATGTTGCGCAGAAAATGGGCGTAACGATCACCACTGTTCATAAAGCACTGAATGGAAAAGAAGGCGTCAGCGAAAAGCGGCGTGCAGAGATCATGAAGACTGCAGAGCAAATGGGATACCGGGTTAATTATATGGCATCCTCTCTTTCCAAGAAAAAATTTCGTATTGCAGTCGCTCTGCCTGATGCAGATGGTGACAACCGTTTTTATTACGGTGCTCTCTGGAACGGTGTCAGAAGTTATCTGGAAACTATAAGGGAATTTCCTGTCACTGTCTCAGAATACGCATATCCCCTCACCCGCGACGGCAACGGGCTGATGCTGGAAAAAATATTTACACAGGATTCTGATCAGATCCAGGGACTGATCACCATCGCCATAGACCAGGATCGCTCTGCCTGTTTTCTGGAAAAATTTGCCCATAAACAGATCCCGGTGATCCTTCTCGGTGCTGATCTGCATAGGGATCACCGTCTTTGCTGCATTAAAGCTAACGATACGATCGTCGGGCGCCTTGCAGGTGAACTGCTTACTGCTTTTCTGCCCCCGAATTATCCGGCAAAGATCCTCATCGCAGGAGACTACGGTCCTTTTGGCATGCAGGATCAGCAAATTAATATGCAGGCATTTCTGACTTACCTGCAGACTTATGCGCCGTCCATTGAAACAGTTTCGTTTCCAGGATTTGATCCACGCACTGTCTGCGAAGATATCCGGCATTATCTGAATGCCCATCCTGATACCTACGCTGTCTACACCTGCAGTGCCCGTTTTACCTACCACATTTGTGAATGTATCCGGCAGATGGGAATCCAGGATCATATCCAGATCATTGGCAATGATCTTTTCACGGAAAGCCGCCAGGCTCTGTCTTCAGGTATCCTTCGGGGAGTCATCGACAAAAAAATCTCTCAGCAAAGCTCTCTTTCCGTAAAAGTCCTGGTCGATTACCTGTTGAAGAAAGAACAGCCCTGCAGCAGCTGCATCGTCGTAGAGCCTGAAGTAGTCCTAAGCAGCAGTTTCACACCTGACTGATCCATTCTCTCTTAGTCCTGCAAAATTGTCTCCACATAAGCCCTGATTGCTTCATCTTTGCAGTTTGCAAAAAGCAGTTCCTTAAACTTTGGTCCGGCCACTGCCCCTTTTACCAGATCCTGATCCAGTCCCTTGCAGCAGGTGATCACATCTTTGAAGTTATTGGCTCTCACCTGATCCAGGATCTTCTTATTTCTCTGTTCCGGCACCACACGCTCCGGCGGATAACCATTGCCACTGCCAAAACCAAACAGCTTTTCAAAACTGTAACGCAGATTCAGTTCGCCGCCCCATCCATAGTTCTGTGCATATGGCATAGATACGCAGTTGCCATCGTTTACCTGGGCAAACAGAAACGCATCCGAAGGATTTGACACATGTCCGCATACCACATTTGGAAAACTGTTGCAGGCGATCATCGCTCCCTGACCCGTACCACAGCCGGTCACTACAAAATCTGCTGCCCCGGAAGAAAGCAGTAAAGATGCCAGAACACCGCACTGCACATAAGTAAGCTGTGCCTCATCATCTGCAGAATACATGCCGTAGTTATCAACCACATGACCCATAGGTTCCACTACGCCGCTCAATTCACGATAAATAACCCCATTTTTGCCGGCCTGGCTGTTTTCATTGATCAATGCAATTCTTATACCTTATTCTCCTTTTATTTACTCTTGAAATTGTTTGGTACCTGATTTTGTGAAATGTTCTTATAAAAAGTCCTTTCTCATTGGAGTGAAAATGTCGATCAGAACGCCATCCTCCAGGCAAGTACAGCCATGCATGACTCCATCCTGTTTTAGCAGCGTATCCCCTTTACTGACTGTATGTACTTCTCCGTCAATGGTAAATTCAAACTTGCCAGATGCCACATAGGTGATCTGGGTATGAGGATGATTGTGCATCGAGCCGATTGCTCCTTTTTTAAAGGTATTCTCCACACACATAACATCATCACAATATGCTAAAACCCGACGCACCACCCCCGGTGCTGTTTCCTGTGCTTCCGTTTTTTCATAAAATATCCATCTCTGATCTTTAGCCGGATAATCCATAACTTCTCCTTTTCTTTATATTTTGATGATAAATCTTATTATATGGATCCTTCTCTGAACCGTCAAGAGTAAACGTTTACTTTTTCTATTTCTTTGTTACAGTTCAGCCTTGCATCTTCTTGCCCGCTTATAGCGGACAAGAAGCTTTGGGCGTCTGCCTTATGAAGATTTAGGGCCAAAAGCACTTATGAAAACAAGTTTTCAACGTACTTTTAACCCTACATCTTCGCAAGGCTGAACTGTAACATTTCTTTTGCGTTTTGCTCTTAAATGTTATATGATGGGCGCAGAGAAAAATACAGATGGAGAAAACAATATGACAAGTACACCTATTTATATCAAAATATACGATAAATTGAAAAATGCCATAAAAAACGGCTCTTATCCACCAGGAAGCTTTCTTCCTACGGAACAGGAATTAGAATTCTCATACCAGGTCAGCCGGACTACCATCCGCAAAGCGGTAAAGATGCTCTCCGACGAAGGCATTTTAAATGTACGCCAGGGCTGCGGTACCATGGTCATAGACAACCGCACAACTCAGAACTACAACCAGGTAACCTCTGTAACAGAGTCTTTGCGAAAACAAGGCTACGAAGTGACCACTGCAAGCATGATGATCGATGTGATCCCTGCTTCCAGCGATATAGCTGCGGACCTTTGTCTATCAGAAGGATCGCCCGTTGCCCGCATCCAGCGTCTGCAGCTGGCAGACGGCAAACCTGTAACATTAATGGAAAACTATATTGAATACGCAAAGGTTCCCGGTATCGAACAGCATAACGGTCATTTCGTTGCCTTATATCAGTTTTTAGAAGAAACTTATAATCTGATCATTGATTCTACAAAAGACCGTATCTCTGCCAAATCTGCTGACTTCTTAGAAGCCCGTGTTCTGGATGTGGAGCCAAAAACTGCACTGTTGGTGATCCGGCGTATCTCCTATTATCAAGATAAACCTGTAAGTATCGACCATGTGCGCATCATCGGCAGTCAATATGAAGCAGAGATTTCAGGAAAAGGAAGGAGCAAATAGTATGTGTTTTACAGAACTCGCAAAAAAAATTGATATCAGCTGCGTTCAAGCCTTTCATACCTGCAGCGAAATTGATGCAATGATCCAAGCAGCCATCCAGTATCACTTTGCCGCTGCCTTTACACTGCCCTCTTTTTCTTCTTATGTAGCGGAAAAGCTTGCTCCTTATCCAGATATCCATGTCGGCGGTGTCATCAGTTTTCCCAGCGGCGGGGATACTACTTTTCAGAAAAGCAGACAGGCAAAAGAATTAAGACAAGTTGGTTGTAAAGAATTTGATATGGTTATGAATTTAACAGCATTAAAGAGCCATGAAGATAATTATGTGATCGAAGATATTGCTGCTGTCCGTGAAGTAACCGGCAATGATATCTTAAAGGTTATCATTGAAGCACCTCAGCTAACAGAAGGCGAAATCCGACGAGCTGTAAATTTATGTATCCAGGCTGGTGCTGACTATGTAAAAACCAGCTCCGGCTGGTACCCTTCCCATCCATCCACGCTCTCACAGGTGCAGATCATGGCAAACGAAGCCAAAGGCCGCATTAAGATCAAGGCTGCCGGGGGCATTCGTACGCTAGAAACTATCCGCTCTATGGAAAAAGCCGGATGCAGCCGTTTTGGCATCAGTCTTAGCTCTGCTTTGAAACTCTTTCAGGCTCTTTCATAAAAGATACCTTTAAATAATCTTTATAGCATTTGTTATAAAATGATATCCGAAACATTGTGAAATATGCCTATAAAATCTCCATTGATTTTATAACCTTTTAGTGATATATTTTTAACTATCAGATGATATTTTTTTAACAAGCAAAACTATATCAATACATCACTGAAAGGAGAACATTATTTATGAAGGGTTACGCAATGTTGAAAATCGGGGAATCTGGCTGGATTGAGAAGGAACGTCCTACATGTGGACCAATGGATGCCATCTGTAAGCCATTAGCAGTTGCTATCTGTACTTCCGATGTACACACTCTCTGGGAAGGCGCGATCGGCGATCGCCACAATATGATCTTAGGACATGAATGCTGCGCAGAGGTCGTTGAAGTCGGCTCTATGGTTAAGGATTTCAAACCAGGCGACCGTGTACTGGTTCCTGCTATTACTCCTGACTGGAACTCCTTAGAGGCTCAGGCCGGCTATTCCATGCACTCCGGCGGCATGTTAGCAGGCTGGAAATTCTCCAACTTTAAAGACGGTGTATTTTCAGAATACTTCCATGTAAATGATGCAGACGGAAACCTGGCACTGCTTCCATCCAATATCAATCCTGTAGACGCATGTATGCTGTCTGATATGGTACCTACCGGTTTCCACGGCGTAGAGCTGGCAGATGTACAGTTTGGTGATACCGTTTTAGTTGTTGGTATCGGACCAGTAGGACTTATGTCTGTAGCCGGAACCAATATGCGCGGTGCATCCCGCATCATCGCAGTTGGAACCCGTCCTGTATGTGTAGAAGCCGCAAAGAAATATGGTGCTACTGATTTCGTAAGCTATAAAAACGGTCCGATCTGGAAACAGGTTATGGATATGACAGACGGCAAGGGTGTTGACAAAGTTGTGATTGCAGGCGGCGGCGTTGAGACCTTCGCAGAAGCAGTTAAATGCTTAAAGCCAGGCGGCAAAATCGGTAATGTAAACTACCTCGGTTCTGGTGACACCATTGATATCCCACGTACTGAATGGGGTGTAGGTATGGGCCATAAGCAGATCAATGGCGGTCTGATGCCAGGCGGACGTTTACGTATGGAAAAACTTGGTGCTTTAGTGTCTGCCGGTAAACTGGATGTCTCTCCATTAAGTACTCATGTATTTAAGGGATGGGATCATCTGGAAGAGGCATTGTTCCTTATGAGAGACAAACCAGCTGATCTGATCAAGCCGGTTGTTGTGATCGAGGAATAAATTAAATATCTGATCTGGAGGACGCGCCGCTGACGCGTCCTCTCTATACTGACAAAAAGCAGAGGGATTTAGGACAATTATATGAAAATATTGATCGTATCCGGCTTCCTGGGAGCAGGAAAAACCACTTTTATCAAAGCTCTTGCCAGACATACCGGAAAAGAGTTTGCCATTCTAGAAAATGAATATGGTGCTGCCGGTATTGACGCAGATCGTCTGCGTGCAGAAGAAGGACAAAGCCCTGTCAATATCTGGGAAATGACGGAAGGCTGTATCTGTTGCTCTGCCAAAGGAGATTTTTCACTGTCTGTTCTCTCCATTGCCAATACCATTGACCCGGAATATCTGGTAATCGAGCCTACAGGCGTTGGTATGTTAGGCAATGTACTTGAAAACGTTAAACAGATCGAATACGAACGCATTTCCATCTTAGCACCTGTGACTATTGCAGATATATACAGCTGCAGCCGCTATTTGAAAGAATATCCGTCTCTCTACGAAAATCAGATACGGGAAGCCGGAACCATTTTCCTTTCAAAATCCGAACAAGCTTCTCCTGAGGAAAAAGAACAGGCCAGACAGATCTTAACCAGAATTAATCCCAAGGCCACGATCTATACCGACCATTACTCTTCTCTTTCAAAAAATAACTGGCTGCACCTTCTTGAAACAGGCTATGATGGGCAGATCTATGAATCAAAAGCAGCTGAAAGCGAAGAACTGCCGAATACCTTCTCTATTGAAAATGCCTGTTTTGCCTCTCCAGAGTCTCTTCTTATGTTTTTGGAGAATGTGATACGTGGACAATATGGAAATATATTCCGTGCCAAGGGACAGCTTCCTGCCGGTTCTGAATGGTTTCAATTTGATGTAGCTGACAGCCGTTACGGTATTACTGGCTGCGAACCTTTAAAAGCAGGAAAAGCTGTATTTATCGGTACAGATATGATGCGGCAGCCTATCCGCCGCATCATATTAAGTAAAATGATACAAAAGAAAATAACCTGGAAAAAACGGTAACTATGATCAGAACCCTCTCTTATAAAAACGCCTGCCTCTATGCAGGCGTTTTTATTGTTTCTCTTCTGGCAGCAACACCTGTAATTGCATTTTCCCCCTTCTTATGTTACACTTATCTAGATATCAAATCTAACAAATAAAGGGGCTATATCACATGAACAAAAACAAACGAAGTACATTCTCCGGAAAGCTGGGATTTGTTCTGTCTGCGGCAGGAGCTTCCGTAGGGCTTGGCAACATCTGGCGTTTTCCATATCTGGCGGCCAAATACGGCGGCGGCATCTTTTTACTGATCTACATTATCCTGGCACTTACTTTTGGCTACACCATGATCGTAGCTGAAACATCCTTAGGACGCATGACAAAAAAAAGCCCGGTAAGCGCATATCAAAGCTTCGGAAAATCAAAATGGATTTCCTTTGGCGGCTGGATCAACGCTATTATCCCTATTTTGATCGTCCCATACTACTCCGTGATCGGCGGCTGGGTCATCAAATATCTGGTAGGCTATTTTGGCGGACAAGCTCAGGTCCTCGCTTCTGATACGTATTTTTCCTCCTTTATCTCTAACGGAGTTTCCACAGAAGTGTGCTTTATCGTTTTCACCCTCTGCACTTTGGGTATCATCTATGCAGGAGTACAAAATGGTATTGAACGAGTTTCCAAGTTTATGATGCCTGTTCTGGTAATACTTTCCGTGATCATTGCCATCTATTCTGTTACCAGACCAGGTGCGTTAGAAGGTGTAAAATACTTCCTGGTACCAAATCCGGCAAACTTTTCCTGGATGACTGTTGTTTCCGCCATGGGACAGATGTTCTACTCTCTGTCCATCGCCATGGGTATCCTGGTCACATTTGGCTCTTATATGTTAAAGGATATGTCCATTGAAGATTCCACTCAAAATGTGGAGATCTTTGATACTGCCATTGCTATTATGGCTGGCCTTATGATCATCCCCGCTGTATTCGCTTTTTCCGGCGGCGACCCGGATACACTGAAAGCCGGCCCGGCACTGATGTTTATTACCATTCCGAAGGTATTTGCAAATATGGGGCTTGGAACCGGAATTGGTATCCTGTTCTTCCTGCTGGTATTATTTGCAGCAATGACCAGCTCTATTGCTCTGACTGAAAGTGCTGTTTCTACTTTCGAAGATGAGCTGTCCTGGGGCCGCAGAAAATCCACTGTAGTCATGGCTGTGATCATGCTCTCCCTTGGTACCCTTTCCTGTCTTGGATATGGTCCTTTGGCAAATGTAACCGTCATTGGCATGCAGTTTTTGGATTTCTTTGATTTCCTTACCAACTCTGTGATGATGCCTATTGCAGCCATAGCTACCTGCCTTCTGGTTTCCAGAGTCATCGGTGTGAAAAAGATTGAAGAAGAAGTTACTTTAGAAGGAAAACCTTTCCGCAGAAAAAAGATTTTTTATTTCATGATCCAGTATTTATGCCCTGTTTTTGCAGCTATTATCCTGCTTAGTTCCGTGGCAAATGCTTTTGGATGGATCTCTATGTAATTACAGATCCTGCCATCGAAAGCATTTTCCATATGCCTGACATTTTTAAAAGAGACAGTATACAACCTATCAAGGATGTGTACTGTCTCTTTTTATACGAATATTTTTTCTATCAAATTTTTAGTTACAGTTCAGCCTTACATCTTCTTGCCCGCTTGCAGCGGACAAGAAGCCTTGGGCGTCTGCCTTATGAAGATTTAGCGCCAAAATCACTTATGAAAACAAGTTTTCAACGTGCTTTTGACCCTAAATCTTCGCAAGGCTGAACTGTAACAATTTTTATACCTGATCATACTGGATCGCATCTTTTACCATCTGTGCATGCTGAGGTCCCATCAGCAGACGGATCAGCTCGATTCCTAAGTCCAAAGCATATCCTAAGCCTCTTGCAGTGGTAATGTTTCCATCGGTGATCACGCCCTGGCGGGTATAGGAAACTCCTTCTAGCTTGTCCTCAAAACCTGGATAGCAGGTAGCTGTTTTTCCTTTTAATAAGCCCATTTCCCCAAGGATACTTGGCGCTGCGCAGATGGCTGCAATACGACGTCCCTGTTTATTGGCTTTGCAGATCGCATTTTTTAAACCTTCATGAGCCTTTAATGTATTGGTTCCCGGCATGCCTCCTGGCAGGAATAATACATCTGCCTCTTCTGCTGCTGTTTCATCAAAAAGGGCATCTGCCTGAAAATGAATATGATGAGAGCCGACGATCTCGCGGCTTCCTGTTACTGATACCAGTGTTACTTCTGCTCCGGCACGGCGAAGAACATCTACTACTGCAAGACATTCTACTTCTTCCAGTCCATCTGCAAGAAACGCAAAAACTTTTGACATTTTTTATTCTCCCTTTACGCAATTATATTGAAGGCAAAAATCCAGCCTTCCTATGTGTAACCGTTCTGAAACTTTATTTATTTTACCATTTTTCCCTTTTTCTGAAAAGAGATAAATGATATGATAGTCTTTACCAAAAAGTACAAAATATTGTTAAAAAAGCACACAAACTAAAAGGAGTATCTATATGGAAATCGAAAGAAAATTTCTTATTAAACAAATTCCAAAAGACTGTACATCTTTTCCCTGCCGCCAGATTGAACAGGCCTACTTAAATACAGATCCGGTGGTTAGGGTACGCAGAGACAACGAAGATTATTATCTTACTTACAAAGGAAAAGGACTTCTTTCCAGAGAAGAATACAATCTTCCTCTGAACAAAGAAGCCTATGAGCACCTGCTTTCCAAAGCAGACGGTATTATCCTTACTAAAAAAAGATATATGATCCCAGTACCGGGAAACGAACATCTTACCATTGAGTTAGATGTCTTTGAAGACCATTATAACGGTCTCATCCTTGCTGAGGTAGAATTTTCCACAGAAGAGGAAGCAAAAGCCTTTACCCCGCCTTCCTGGTTTGGAGAAGATGTTACTTTTTCAGGGGAGTATCATAACAGCCGGCTGTCAAAGGGGTAAGGTCAAAAAAACGCTGCTATCGGCAAAAACCGATGCAGCGTTTTTATCATAAATAGAACAATACAATTATTACTTCTTAGCAATATACTTTCTGATATCCAGAGCAATTGCAACTACGATAACAATACCCTGTGCAATGTACTGGTAGTTGGTGTCAACACCCAGATACTGTAAGCAGGTCTTTAAGATCTCAAATACCAGAACACCGATGAGAACACCGGAGATACGTCCGATACCACCATTTACAGATACACCACCGATGGTGCAGGCTGCGATTGCTTCCAGCTCCCATCCATAACCCATGTTTACAGAGGAACCGCCGGACTTAGCGCCTACTAAGAAGCCGCCCAGTGCATAGCAAGCTGCTGCTGTAATATAGATGATGATCTTGGTCTTCTTTGTATTTACGCCGGAAACCTCTGCTGCCTGCTCATTTCCGCCGATAGCGTACATATATTTGCCGTGAGGCATCTTGTTATATACGAACCACATTACAATACCAACTGCTAAAGCGATCAGGAACAGATATGGGATCACACCAAATAACTGGCCCTTTGCTACTTCTGTATAAGCGGCACGATAACCACCGATCGGAGTTGCATTGGTGTAAACCAGGCAGACACCATATACGATCAGCTGCATACCTAAGGTTCCGATAAATGCAGGAACCTGCAGATAAGAAACTACGATACCGTTGATGGCACCAAAGATAGCACAAACTGCTACGCAGATCAGAAGCACTACTGCTACCCACCATATACCATAAAATGGCATGTTAGGGAAGAACTTGCCGCTGTAATCCGCTTTCTGAAGTAAAGTACCTGCTAAGCAGGCAGATAAACCTACCATACGTCCTGCTGAAAGGTCTGTACCTTTGGTGATCAGACACCCGGATACGCCGCAGGCGATGATAAAACGTGGTGCTACGTTAAGAGCAATATTCTTTAAGTTGGAGCCGGATACGAATGTCGGCTGCATGATACCGGTGTAGATTGCTAATAACACCAGAACGACTATAATTCCGTTATTGATAAGGAAATCTTTTAAATTAAATTTTTTCGCTGTCATGGCTTAATCCTCCTGCTTGGACTCTGTGGTTGATTTACCCTGGAGATCAAATTGTGTTGCAAATGACATGATCCGCTCCTGGGTTGCTTCTTCCCCTTCTACTTCACCGGTGATACGTCCGTTGCACATTACGATAATACGGTTGGACATACCGATCAGTTCCGGCATTTCTGAGGAGATCATAATAATGGATTTACCCTGTTTTACCAGGTCGATCATGATCTGATAGATCTCATATTTCGCACCTACGTCAATACCTCTTGTAGGTTCATCCATGATCAGGATATCCGGATTGTTTGCAAGCCAGCGGGCAATGATAACTTTCTGCTGGTTACCACCGGAAAGAGACTGGATCAGCGTCTTTCCGCTTGGTGTCTTGATGTTTAACTTCTGGATACTGTCTTTTACAACGGCATCTACCTTTTTCTGGTCGATCACACCTGCATTGGTGTAGTTTTTATAGGAAGCAATGGCCGTATTGTCGTTGATGCTGAGGCATCCTAAGATACCGGTTCCACGACGGTCTTCTGTGATCATACCAATGGAATTATCGATAGCATCTTCTGGCTTTTTAATATCTACTTTCTTTCCAAGAACTTCCACAGTACCACTTGCAATGTGACGCATACCAAAGATAGCTTCCATCATCTCTGTTCTCTGGGCACCTACCAGACCGCCGAATCCTAAGATCTCGCCCTTCTTTAATTCAAAGGAGCAATCCTGGAAGGAACGCTCATGGATACTGCACAGATGTTCTACTTTCAGAACTGTTTCATCTGTTCTGTAGTCTTCCTTAGGAGGATAAACATTGGTCAGCTCACGTCCAACCATCTGTTTTACGATCTCATCGTCGGAAATATCCTTTACTTCCCAGGATCCTACATATGTACCGTCTCGCATGATAGTGATATCATCTGCGATCTGACGGATCTCAGCCATTTTATGGCTGATATATATCATAGAAACGCCTCTGGACTTTAAGTCCCTGATAATACGGAACAGCGCTTCTACTTCATTATCAGTCAGGGAAGAGGTAGGCTCGTCTAAGATCACGATCTTCGCGTGCTGGCTGACTGCCTTTGCAATCTCTACTGACTGCATCTGTCCGATTGACAATGTTCCCAGTTTAGCCTTGGGATCAAAATTCATCTTTACATCTTTTAACCATTTTTCAGCTTCGCTGTTCATGGTCTTATGGTCTACCATTTTAAGAGGACCAATATTCTTCATGGGGTATCTTCCCAGATACATATTCTCTGCAATGGAACGATCCGGTATCGGCTGCAGTTCCTGATGAACCATTGCCAGACCCTTGTGAAGGGCGTCATCCGGGTTCGTTATCGTTGTTTTTTCACCATCTATGATGATCTGTCCCTCATCCATCTTATAAATGCCGAAAAGACATTTCATAAGGGTAGATTTTCCTGCGCCATTTTCCCCCATCAGCGCATGGACAGTTCCGGGACGTACTTTCAAGTTAATTCCATCCAGTGCCTTTACGCCAGGGAAGCTTTTACTGACCCCTATCATTTCCAGTCTGTACTGTTCTGCCATCCCGTTACTCCTTTCAATTCCTTTGACGCTTTTTCTATGCCCTCCGGGAGCATATTTTCCTTAAAAATCGGGTGTGACGGAATGACCCGCACACCCGATAAATAGTCAGTTAACTGTAACTTATTTTAACTTGTCAAGGATTTCCTGTGCGTTTGCGTTAGTAACCTTGATGTAGTCTACAGGGATCTTAGCGTCAACTTCTTCGCCGCCGATAAACTTAACGGCTGCATCAGCTGCTGCCTTAGCCTGTGAGAAGTGATCATTAAATACAGTACCGGTCTGCTTGCCATCGATAACGTTCTGAACTGCCTCGGTTAATGCGTCTACACCTACCAGATAGATGTCTTCGTTTACCTTACGTCCAGCTGCTTCGATTGCCTGTAAAGCGCCCAGTGCCATTGCATCGTTGTTGCAGAAGATAACTTCGATCTTGTCGCCATACTGGTTTAAAGCATCCTGTGCGATCTGCTGTGCCTTAGCCTGATCCCAGTCACCACGCTGCTTTAACAGCTCTTCTACTTCTACGCCTGCATCTGTTAATGCCTTAACAGAGAATTCAGTTCTGTACTGAGCATCTACGTTCTCAGGGTCGCCCTGGATCATGATGTAGGAAACTTTTCCGTCACCATTGATATCGCCCTTGGTCTCTGTCTCTAAGATCTCTTCGCCCTGATATGTACCGGACTGTCTTGCATCACAGCCTACATAAGTAGCGTTGATCTTTTCGTCAACCCATCTCTGCTCTTCTGCCTCATCTGGCTCACGGTTGATGAAAACAACAGGGATACCTGCATCTTTACACATATCTGTAATCTCTGGTGCGGAAGAAGCCTGTACCAGGTTCAGGATCAGAACATCATACTTCTGAGTAATGAAGTTATTGATCTGGTTGGTCTGCTCTGCCTGATCGCCCTTACCATCCTGGATAACTACGTTCTCAGCCTTGAATCCAAGATCCTCGGTCAGGTAACGCTGTAATTCCTGTCTGTACAGAGTCATAAAGTTATCATCAAATTTATAAATGCTGATGCCGACTTTCTTGTCTGCAACATCAACGGTTCCAGCTGCTGCTGCAGTTTCTGCTGCTTCCTTAGCTGCTTCAGTTGCTGCCTCAGTCTCTTTTGCTGCTTCTGTTTCCTTAGCTGCTTCTGTAGCTGCTGCTGTAGTAGCGGTATTTCCGCCGCCGCATGCTGCCAGTGAAAGAGCCATTGCGGATGCCATAGCTGCTGCTGTAACCTTCTTAACTAATCTCATAATTGTAATCCTCCCTATACATATGATTTTGTTTTTTATCGCCTTTGGTGTATTTTCCTTAACGACAAGCACATTATAAGTCCGGATTGTGCATTTTTCCATAAGATTTTTTAAGGAGTATTATGAAATTTCTTTGATTTTACATTATTGCTGAAAATTTTTTTTATTTTTTCATCACTTATTGTCGATTTCTGTGATATCCTTCTGTGTCATAGCTTCCTGTCTGCACCAGTAATATTTCCCGTTTTCCAGTTTTATATCTTCCGGAATGTCCATCCCCCGGCTTAAAGCAGCCGCAATCTGGAAAATAGCATTGGCATAACCTTCTTTATCCGCCGCAACTGTTCCGAAGAGTTTTCCTGCCTTCAGAGCTTCCATCCCAGGAGGTGTGGCATCAATACCTACTAATTTAATCGTTCCCGGAAGGATACCCGCCCGGTCAATGGCATCAATGGCCCCTAAAGCCATGTCATCGTTGTTGCAGATGACCAGTTCGATCTGATCCGGATAATCCGCAAGCCACTGTTCCATCATGGCAGAAGCCTGGCTCCGCTCCCAGCTGGCGATCCCGCCTGTTATTTTTTTCAGCGGTACATTGCCATCCTTTAATGTCTGGATCGACCACTCTGTGCGGATCAGAGAATCCTGGTGGTTGCTCTCTCCTTCTAAAAGCACATAACTGACAGTCCCATCTCCATTTCGATCCAGGCAGGAAGGATCTTTTTTATAGGCATCTACCAGGATCTTTCCTTCCAGCACAGCAGAATCCTTTGCGTCTGCCCCTACATAGTAAAGCTTCTCCCACCGGTTCATATCCTCTTCCACCGGTTCTCTGTTAAAAAAGATCACCGGCACATCCGCAGCCATGGCTTTATCTATAACAACGGATGCCGCAAAACGGTCTACAATATTGACACATAAGGCATCACATCCCAGTTCCAGCAAACGATCTACCTGATTTGTCTGAGTATTCTGGCTGCTTTTTGCATCCAAAATATCCAGCGTTACTTTGATTCCTTCTGTGCGTTCATACTCTTTTGCAATTTCTTCTATACAGGAACGAAGGGTGCTGATAAAGGTATCATCTCCCCTGTAAAGAAAAAGTCCCACACGTATCTCCTTAGACACTGCCTCTTTTTTAGCACCGTTTCCTGCCAGAATGAACACACAGATAATAAGCATCACTGCGACTATGCTAAAGAGCATTGCCCCGGTTCCTTTTATTTTTTTCATGATATCTCCCCTTACTCCATTGGATAGAGCATTTTCTCATATACACCAGATTTCAGCTGTTCCTGATCCAGATAAACAACATCCAGCAGCGTCTCCTGTTTCTGTCTGCTTCCATGAATCGCTTCTACTGCCTTTTTTATACTTAAATATCCCTGGCTAAACTGATCATAGGTCACAAGACCATCAATGATGCCCTGATCCAGGAGATTTAATATCTCCGTAGTGGAACCAAGACCGTAAAGAGCAGATACATGCTCTCTGTAAACAGAACTTTCATTCAGAATGTCTGCTGTCTGGTCTAAAGACTGCACATCAAGGGCAATTACCTCTGTCTGACCTTTTCCAGGGTAAACCATATATTCGATCACCTGCCGGAATTCATTCCCTTCTTTTGCCTCATATAACTCAAAAGGGATCTGTTTTTCGTTTAAAACAGAGCAGACTCCTTCGTAAACATCCTGTACCCCGTTATAAGCCATTCCCTGAGTAAACAAACAGATTTTTTCTCCCGGCAGACATTTTTCTGCTGCTTTTTCCCCCAGTATTTTCCCTACTTCAACATAATCAATAAAAATAGAATCTGCAACAAAATCACTGGGGGAGGAAGCACCAACAAAAATCACCGGACACCCCGGATTCAGGCTTTCCAAAGCCATTACTGCAGCCTTTTCCTCTGCCGGTTCGATCACCACAGCACCTGTCCCATCCCGGATCTCTCTGGCAGCTAACTCGATCTGCTGATCCTGGTCTTTACGGTCATAAAGAGTGATCAGCCTTACATCACTTCGCAGATCTGTGGCGGCTTTTTCTATTCCTTTTCTGAAGCTCTGATAATAATCGTCTGTATCTTCACTTAAGATCACAGAAATGGAATCAATCTGTACAGCCCGCTCTTTTATGATCAAATCTGTGGATGACAGAAGAAATAGAAGGATCAGAAATGCCCCTCCTATGCACAAAAGGATTTTTTCCCGTTTAGGCATGTTTTTCCTCCTTTCCCACTGCTTCTTCATAAACAACTGCAGGAAGATGGATCCGCACCGTAGTTCCCTCGTCCGGCTCTGATTCAATAGAAAGTCCGTAGTCTTTTCCAAAGTACAGGTGGATCCGTTCATTTACATTCTTCACACCGATCCCGGAACCTCTTCTGGAAGGAACATGGCTGGTATCTGTAAACAGCCGCTCTACCTGTTCCTCTGTCATGCCAAGGCCATTGTCCTCTACACTTAAATAAAGATCGTCTTCCTCTTTCCAGGCCCGTATTTTTATCTCCCCGTCGCCATCCATAAATTCCATTCCGTGATAAATGGCATTTTCTACCATAGGCTGTAAAATAAGCTTTAAACTGGCAAGTCCCAGAACCTCATCTTCTGCCTCAATGGAATAAGAAAATTTATTTTTATAACGCATATGCTGGATCATCAGATAATTTCTTACATGTTCCAACTCGTCCCGTACGGGAATAATGCTTTTTCCCTTGCTTAAGCTGATACGGAAAAATCTTGCAAGGGCTGTTACCGCTTTTACAGCCTCTGACTGCTTCTCGTTTTCGATCATCCAGACAATGATATCCAGTGTATTGTATAAAAAGTGAGGATTGATCTGGGATTGCAAAGTGTCAAACTCACTTTTTCGTTTGGATTCATGTTCTGCCACAATATCATCCATCAGCCGCCTGATCTGCCTTGCCATATTTTGTATGGATTTCCCCAAATGCTGGATCTCGTAAGAGCCACCTGTGTATACTTCTGTTTCCAGATTGCCTTCCTCGATCTGATTAACAGATTTTTCCAGTTCCTTGATCGGATCCGTAATACGGGAAGAGATGTAGGAGTTAATGATGATCAAGATAAACAACACCAGTGCAATAATAAACACAATAAGGATACGTGTCTTGATCGCATTTAATGATACTGTATCAAACGGCATAACACCCACGATCTTCCAGCCCGTATAGCCTACGGTTTTCACTGATACCATACGGGTCTGCCCCTGCCATTGTTCCTGATAATTTCCATCTCTTAAAACGGCAGTATTCTCATTATTTTCTGCAACAAGACCAGAACTGATCAGCTGTCCGTCAGGATGGTAGATCAGTTCTCCATTGCTGTCTGTAAGATAAACATAACCGCCTTTTGCAAGGTTCATTCCCTCAAATAACTGCTCCAAACTGTTATAGCGCAGATCAATAAGGATAACACCCTGATCTGTATAAGGACCGTCTGTGATCTCCACAGCTCTGGCTACTGACACCACCCAGCGGTACTGGCTGTCCCCTGTATCAAAAATATGCTGCACATGAGGCATGGAAAAATGGAGATTTTCCGTCTTATCCAAAGCTGCCAGAAACCAGTCCTGCTCTTCCACCTGGGAGCCCGGCTTTAACCGTGCAGCGGGAACCGATTCCAGCAGCTCTCCCTTCTTGGAAAACAAGGCAATATTTTCCACATTATCTTTATTGTTGTCATAAAGAAGGGTGATCTCACCCTTAATGGAATCATCTGAAAGATCTGCATTTTTAACGACACCGTAATACAAAGAATCTGACAGCTTCATGACCAGACGTAGATAGGAATCCATGGTACGGCCAAGCTGGTTGATCAGAATATGATTCTCCTCCTGAAGAGCCGATGACATCTGACTGGACAGCCGTCCATACAGAGAAACACCGATAAAGACGCTGGCTGCCAGAGCAGTCACTGTAAAATACATAAAAATAATAGAACGGATACTGGCATTTTGAAGCCTGTGCTTTCGCTGTTTCAAAAACATTATTTTGCTCCTCTGAATTTTGTAGGTGAAATGCCAAAACGTTTCTTAAATACATAACTGAAATAATTCTGTTCCTGATAACCTACCTTTGCTGCGATCACATAGGTCTTATCATCCGTTTTATTTAATAGTTCCACAGCCTTATCCAGACGCACTTCCGTCAGGTAAGCCACATAGGTCTTTCCCGTTTCTTTTTTAAACATAGTCGAGAAATACGCCGGACTCATATGCAGATGCCGGCAGATTTTTTCTACAGACAGCTCTGCATCCTGATAATTGTCCATAATATACTGCCTGGCTTCCTGGATCACCTGTTTTGTAGTATTATCACGTTCGGTATTCACAGATTGATTTACGGCAATGGCGGCCCGAAGAAGCCATTTGACAAAATCTTCCTTTTTCTGGGTAATGGTGATCAGGGCAAAGGCTTCATTTAAATTAGATTCCCCCTGAAAAATAGTCTCCATATCCAGATCATACATCTGCACCAGCTGGATCATGCAATTTAATATGCTTAACATATAGGTCTGGCACTGACGCTGATGTACCTTGGCATCATTGATCTTTTCAGAGATTCTTTGTACTACTTCTTCTATCTTTTCCCGGGGACCAAATTTCACGGCACCTACCAGCTCTGCCTCATCTTTGCTGTCAAACTGCAATTTTCCTCTGCTGACCGGCTCTACGTCATTGATATAGATCGTATGTCCGGTTCCTACGATTGCCTTGTACCCCAATGCATTGACTGCATCTTTATAAGATTCGCAGATCATCCCCAATTCCTGTGTGCTGTGGCCGATACCAATGGTAATAGGCACAGCAAGGATCTTTCTTGTCTCTTTGCAGATATCACTTAATACAGCCGTCAGCCCGGTCTGGGAATTTTCTCCATCAATGGCTGCGATCACACCGATCTGTGCACCGCTTCCCCCTGCAGAATTGAAAATGGAAAAGCGGCAGTATTTTCCCAGTTTTTCCTCCAGGATCTGCATAACAGAAATCGGGATCAGATCCTTTTCCTGGTGGATCGCCATTTTTCCTTCGTTTTCCTCTTCCGGCCGGTCAATACCTACAGCTGCCGCTACCCATTTCTGGGCACCAGAAAGTGGAATGCCATATTCCTTTAACCGTGCTTCCACAAGCTCAAAAGATACCGGAGCATTTACCAGCTCATTTAAAAACTGCTCACGCAGGATTGGAAGACTTTTTATATAATTTTCCCTTAAAAGATTTACATTCCGTTTCTGTTCGATCTCCTGATCCAGATTTGCCTTAATCTTCTGCAAAATGGCAGTCAGCTCTTCTACGTTTACAGGCTTTAATATGTACTCTGTTACATTTAACTTAATTGCCTGTTTTGCATATTCAAAATCATCATAACCAGAGAAAATAACGATCTTCATAGATGGGTATTTCTGGCGCACCCGTTCTGCCAGTGTCAGACCATCCATATAAGGCATACGGATATCTGTTAAGATCAGATCCGGCTCCAGCATCTCGATCTTTTCTAATGCGTCTTCCCCGTTTTCTGCATCTCCTGCCACTAAAAATCCATTTTCCTCCCACTTGATCTTACGGATAATGCTTTTTCTTACCTCTTCCTCGTCATCTACAAGGATAATACGATATAATTTCATGTATTTTGTCCCCTTTTGTCTACACGTATTTTTTGCCTGCTTAACAGATCCCGTATAATAAAGCATTACAGATCGCTGCCGCTACATTGCTGCCGCCTTTTCTTCCTTCTGCTACAATGTACGGCGTATCTTTCAGTGAAAGGATCAGTTCCTTGGACTGGATCACATTTACAAAGCCTACGGGAGCCCCAATGATCAGCGCCGGTTTTATCTTTCCTTCCTGGATCAGTTCGTACAAGCGGATCAGGGCTGTAGGAGCATTTCCAATGGCAAAAATACATGGCCTTTCCCCATTTCCAAACAGCCTGGCCGCTTTATCCATACTTGCCACGGCTCTTGTGCTTCCGTTTTTCTTTGCCTCTGCCGCCACATCTTCATCTGACATAAAGCACAGTGCTTCTCCTCCATAGCTTTCCAGACGCTTTTTATTTACGCCGGACCAGCCCATTTTTGTATCTGTAATGATCACTGCCCCTTTTTTAATAGCTTCCCTTGCTTTCCCTACTGCATTTTCGGAAAATTTCAAGTGATCTGCATAGTCAAAATCTGCCGTTGTATGAATAGCCCGCATGATCACCGGCGCCAGTTGGGGATCCAGTGTCTTTCCCATGGCTTTTAATTCTTCCCCGATGATCTCAAAGCTTCTGTGTTCAATATCTGCCGGAAGCACCTGCTCTACCTTTATTTTCTCTTCCAATCCCATGATCTCATATATTTTTTCCATATCCAGACTCTCCCGCAGCATTTCTGCCAGTTTATCGTATTGCTCTTCTTTATATGCCCTGTAATCCATCTGGCCTGCCATTTCCAGAGTAATGCCTTTTCTGGCTGCCAGGGCCGTGGCTATGGTCTCACAGATACCCGGCGCATCAAAAACGCCATGAACATAGGAACCATAAAGATTTTTCCGGTTCCAGCCGCAGGGAATGCCTTTGGCTTCTCTGACATTTATGTTCTCCCCTGTATTTAACAGACAAAGAGGCTGTTCCTTTTCCCTGCTCCTTGTGCGTCCCATGTGGATCTCATAACCGGTAAGTTTCTTTCCGGAAAGTTCCCTGAAGCATCCGTAAAGTTCTCCAAAACGTCCTTCTGTCTGAGTGCGTACCTTTTCTTCTTCAAATTCCGTTTCTACCGGGAAAAGCCCCATTCCTCTTATCCGGCCTCTGTGGGAAGATTCAATGGCATATTCGTCCACCAGCCATTCCCCCATCATCTGAAAGCCGCCGCAGATCCCCCATACAGGTACCTGTCTGGCTGCCAGCTTTAAAACAGCTGCTTCCAACCCATTCTGGCGCATCCACAGCAGATCATCTATGGTATTCTTTGTTCCCGGTAAAATGACCATATCCGGCTGGTTTAATTCTGACGTTTTAGAAACATAGCGGACAGAAACTTCATCCATACGCTCAAATACATCCATATCTGTGAAATTGGAAATTTTAGGGAAACGGATCACTGCTATGTCAATACAGCCTTTCTGCCGGGTATTTTTCAGTTTGCTGCTTAAGCTGTCCTCATCTTCAATATCCACATTCATATAAGGGACCACACCGGCCACAGGCAGTTTGCAAAGATCTTCTAACTGTTTGATCCCCGGCTCCAGGATTGTTTTATCCCCTCGGAATTTGTTGACGATCAGACCTTTAATACGTTCCCGCTCTTCCGGCTCCAATAAAGCCACCGTACCGTAAAGCTGGGCAAATACACCGCCCCGGTCAATGTCACCTACCAAAAGCACCGGTGCATCCACCATAGCAGCCAGTCCCATATTTACAATGTCATCGGATTTTAAATTGATCTCTGCCGGACTTCCTGCTCCCTCGATCACGATCACATCATAGTTCTCATCCAGGCGTTTGTAAGCTTCCATGATCTGTGGGATCAGCTTCTTTTTATAGGCAAAATAATCCTTTGCACGCATATTCCCAATAGAAACGCCGTTTACAATTACCTGAGATCCTACATCCGTTGTCGGTTTGAGCAAAATGGGGTTCATATCCGCAGATGGTTTTACACCTGCCGCCTCTGCCTGTACCACCTGGGCACGGCCCATTTCCAGTCCGTCTTCTGTAATAAAGGAATTGAGTGCCATATTCTGTGACTTAAAAGGTGCTGTTTTATATCCATCCTGGGCAAAAATGCGGCACAATCCCGCCGCGATCAGGCTTTTTCCCGCATTGGACATGGTTCCCTGTATCATGATTGATCTTGCCATGTTTACTTTCCCTTCTTTGCTGTCATATTTTGTAATCTTTCAACGTCAACACACTTTTTCAGCTGTAATAGAAATTCCCAATTCTCTCTTGCAGTTTTAATACAGATCCGGTAGCAGAAAGGATCCAGTCCCGGATAATTGGCACAGCTTCGTATAAGCACTCCCTGCTTTAACATCCTGTTGTACAGACTTTCCTGGTTTTCTTTAAAAGGATCCCGGAAGAATATATAATTGGCCTGAGAAGGAAAGACCTGAAATCCCAGTTTCTTTAACGCATCTTCCATTACCTCTCTTTGTTCATGGATCAGTTTTCTGGTGCGGAGTACATATTCTGTTTCCTTTAAAGCAGCAATTCCCGCTTTTTGGGCCGGGCCTGATACAGACCAGGGCTGCCTTACCTGGCAGACCTTGGATAAAACTTTTTCGTTATTGCACAAAGCATAGCCTAACCGCATTCCCGCCATAGCGTAAATTTTCGTAAATGCCTTTAACACAAATACGTGAGGGAGCCCCTCTAAAAACGGAATGATGCTGTATTTTTCCGGTTCATCTAAAAACTCTTCAAAACATTCATCCACAACCAAAAAAGTTCCTGTTTTTTCACAGGTTTCTGCCAGTTTCAGAACCTGTTCTTTCTCTACGGCAATTCCTGTAGGATTATTGGGATTGCACAAAAATAATATATCAAAAGCTGGTTCTGAAATAGTACTGGTCTGTTCTACTTTTCTGCACAGTTCATCTACATTCAAACGATATCCATTTTCCTCTTTCAGGTAAAACAGACTAATCTCACAGTTTACTGCTTTTAAGGCCTGTTCATATTCCAGAAAAGAAGGAGCCAATAGCAGCGCTTTCCTGGGTTTTAACGCAAAAGCAAGCCCAAAGATCAGGTCTGCCGCCCCATCCCCGCAAAGGATCCAATCCTCTGGCACCTGATGATGAATGGACAATGCTTTTACCAATTCCCTGCACTGACTGTCCGGATAGACACAGCAGGTCTGATCATTGATACACTGGATCAATGCCTTTTTTACCCCTTCCGGAAGCCCTAATGGATTAATATTGGCTGAATAATCCATGGATACCTGATTGCTGTATATATCTCCTCCATGCTGATAAACGGTATGCATATGTATTCCTTCTTTCTGCTTTTTTATCGTTCCAATCTGTCCCGCTGTTTATACAATACGCTGGGATTCCACAATCCTCAAAACATTCATAATTCGCTCATTTTTCTACGAAAAATGGCTACTTATTCATGTTTTTGGCGGGTCCCAAGGTCAAAAATCCTCTTGCAAGCAAGCTTGCATCGGATTTCTAACCTTTTGACCCTGGTATCATATTATAAAATCCAGATCAAACCACTTAAAAATACCATCAGGATCCCCTCTGCCAGAAACATTAAAAGAGATGCTCTCCAGATATCCTGCGGAACTATTTCTCTGTGGTTGTCCCCAATAAACTGCTTTTTATGCAGCACTCCAAAATACCATGCATCTCCTGCAAGACGCAGATGCAGGGCGCCTGCACAGGCCGCTTCCCCGTGAGCAGAATTGGGGCTGGCATGTTTGCGCCGGTCTCTTAAAAAAATGCGCCAGGCATTTTTTCCGTCTGCTCCAGGAAGAAGAAATGCCGCTAGTGTAAGCAGACAGCCGGAAATACGGGCTGGAATGAAATTTAACACATCATCCAGCTTTGCAGCTGTCCGGCCGAATAAAATATACTTATCATTGGTATAGCCGATCATGGAATCCATGGTGTTGACTGCCTTATAAAACGTACCCCCTGCCGGTCCGAAAACTGCCATAAACAGAAACGGCGCGATCACTCCGTCTGAGGTATTTTCTGCCACTGTCTCCACTGCCGCTCTGGTAATTCCTGCTGTATCCAAAACTTTCGTATCCCGTCCTACGATCATGGAAACTGCCTTTCTGGCTCCTTCTGTATCTCCTTTTTTCAGCTCCTTACACACTTTCATGCTTTCTGTGCAAAGGCTTTTGGCCGCCAGAAGCTGATAGCAGAAAAAGCTTTCCAGAATAAATTTTGCCCTCAATCCCAGATATTTTCCTGTCACATAAAAAAGCAGCCCAGGCATGATACTCCAGAACAGGCACATGATAATAGTCAGGATCGTACCTGCCAGAAATGGTTTATGAGGTAAAAGTGCCCGCAGTTTCTTTTCCAGGCCGCTTATCATATTTCCCATAAGGCGTATCATATGAGGGAAATTGTAAGGATCCCCAAAAATCCAGTCTAAAATACTGCCTGCTAAAAGAGCCAGCCCATGAAGCCGCCACAGCTGTATCCATTCCATGTTGCTATCCTTTCGTTCATCAAATGATATCCGGTAAAACCTGCATCTTCCTGACCTCTTACCTCAGGCAAGAGCCGTTGAGCATCCGCATATATTTTACTTTCTTATTACTTCAATCTCTGTCCCAATCCGCAGCAGACGCGCCATACTTCCTCAGACTTTTCTGCCAGAAGACAGCAGATGCGGCCGGTTTCTTCCCTGTATTCCCGCTCAAAAGCATCTATGGGAACAATACCGTAACCAATCTCATCTGTAACCAGGATGCGGTCCGGGTTGGCATTATAAATAGATTCTGCCAGTTTTTTCCAGTCTGGAATACCATGTGTTGAAACTTCCCATTGGTTTTCGTCCCGCCTCTCTGTCTCACGTTCTGATGCCAGGGGAAGCTTCAGGCTTTCATCTCTTTTTAAAATCCGGCGCACCAGCAGATGAAAATTTCTGCACCAGGCGGAAGCAAGAAACTCTTCCCAGGTGACTGTTTCGCCATCTGCCCAGGTATCTGTTCCGGAATTGTTTTCTTTCTTTTTCTGTCCATTCTCTGTTTTCAGGCTTCTGTCTTTAAAATGCTCTCTTGCAAAGGAAGCTTTTCCCTGACATCTTCCCCCTATAACCATGATCATTTCCTTATCTCCTGATTAAAAATATTCGTGATTCTTTTTTCTATCTGCTCATGCTCAAACAGCTGCCATGCACCATTGTTCAATCACTTTACAATATTCTCAGCAAAAATGCCGCCGCCGTCAAACACACCAGTTCCTCTGCCTGCAAGAAAAATCCAGCCAGATCACCGGTAATGCCCCCAAAGTTTTTCCCAGACCATTTATGATACCAGATAAACAACACTCCCTGAAGAATCAGGCTGATCCCGTAAACCATCAAACCGTCCAGTCCAAAAATCCCAAAAGAAATCAAGGCTAAAAAGAGCAATGACACTGTTAAAATCTTCTTATCCAGTGCTTTTTCAGAAGCCTGGGAAAAAGTGGCTGCCAACCCGTTGTTCTTCGCAGATGGGAACATGACTACAGAAAGCCCGCTGAACACCCTTTCACTGAACAAAAACAGTACCGGATAAAAATAAGCTTTTCCAGATGCATTTTCACAAAATTCATACATACTTCCTGTATATAATAACAAATAAACTGCCGCACAGATCACTGCAAAAGCTCCCAGATGCGGATCTTTTAATATTTCCAGTTTCTTATTTCTGTCTCCATAGGAATGGATCGCATCCATGGTATCCATAAAACCATCCATATGGATCCCGCCTGTTACAAGGAACGGGATCGCTGATGCCCAGAGAAACCGCATTCCCACAGACAGACTAAGCTTTGCAGCAAAAAGCAGCCAAAGCCCCAAAAGGCACCCTTCTATGGCTCCTACCAATGGGAAAAAGCACATGGCATGGCTCATTTTTTCTTTGGTCCACTCCACCTGGGGCACAGGAATTTTTGAATACATGGAAATTGCGATCAGACAGGAATCCAACCATTTCATAATAATATAACAGCTCCTTCATTTTCGTCACATTCATAATCCAGTTTCACTACTTGCTCATGGTCAACGTGGCCTGCGTAACCGGTATCCCGTACACCACTTCTACCACCTGGGAAGCCATTTGCGCCAGTCGGCAGTTTACAAGCCCCAGAAGGCGGATATATTCTAAGGTTTCTTTCTCATACATTTCACCGTCAGAACCTACTTCATTGGTGATGACAACGAAAAAATCGGCAATTTTATCGATTTTTGCAATATCACTGCATATCTTATCTGCCAACGCCTCCCTGCGTTTATCTGGTTCTAACTCTGCTCCGAAAGAACTTCCAAACATTTCATTAGCTGTAAGATTGGAAAGGCATTCCAGCAGAACTGCTTTTTGGGCATTCTGAGCATCCTTTATGCGCCCTGCATCTTCCTGATTTCCACAGGAAATCTGGTCCAATACTTCCCTTCTGCCTACCTCTTTCGGACTTTCAATGGTGATAAATCCTTTTCCCTGGCGAAGTCTTTTATGCCGCTCCACCTTTTTTCTGCCTTCTTCCCCAAATACTTCCATGGTAGCAATATAATACCGGGTCATATCTCCAGCTTCCAGGATCCTTTTTTCTCCATAAGCAGATTTACCGCTGCCACTGCCCCCGGTGATCAATATCATGATTTTCTTCCTTCCCTTCTGCATACAGATAAGTCATTCTCACTGCCTGCTGCTTTGCTCCGTCTATCCGGTGGCTTTCCTGCTTTTGCTAAAGTGCCTTGTCAAAATGGCAATAGGGTTTAACCTTAATATCTGTAAATGTGTCCATTTTACTGTAAATCGTCAGTGTCATATCAAGCATAGGGAAAAGAGCGGCTGCTCCCGTTCCTTCTCCCAGACACATTCCCGCCTGAATAGCTGCTTTTAAACCAAGACTGGATAAAACCGCCTGTCCTGCCGGTTCTGCTGATACATGAGAAGCCAGCAGATAGCTGGATACAGCAGGGCATATTTTTACTGCAGCCAAAGCAGCCGCTCCTGTAATAAGCCCATCCAGAACAACCGGGATCCGCCAGTAGGCGCAGCCTAGATAAAAACCTGTAAGGGCAGCCAGATCCAGTCCACCTACCTTTGACAGCACGTCGATTCCATCTGAAGGATCCGGTCTGTGAATACGGATTCCCTCTTTAATAACCTCTATTTTACGCTTCAGACCGGCATTGTCCAGTCCTGCGCCTTTACCCGTTACGATTTCCGGATTTAAACCTGTAAGCACAGAGATCACGGCACTGGAAGTAGTGGTATTTCCTATTCCCATTTCTCCTGTTCCTGCAAGATCATAACATCTTTCATGTAAGATCCCTGCTGCCTCTATCCCTGCTTCCAGGGCTTTTACAGTCTCCTCCCTGGTCATGGCAGGTTCTTTCAGGAAATTCCTGGTTCCCCAGGCGATCTTTCGGTCCAGAATACCCGTTCCAGCCATATCTGCAGCAATTCCCACATCGACTGGCAAAACTTCCGCCCCTGCGCAGGCTGCCATCAGGCAGACACAGGATCTTCTCGCCTCCATATTTTTGGCAACCACTGCTGTTACTTCCTGTCCTGTCTGGGTAACTCCTTCTTCTACGATCCCATTATCTGCACACATAACAACAATGCACTTTTTGTCCAGTGAAAACTCTTCCCGTTGTTTCACTCCGGCAATACGACAGATATCCTCTTCCAGCACCCCAAGGCTGTTTAAAGGCTTTGCCACACGGTCCCAGTGAGCCTTTGCCGCTTTTACTGCCTCTTCATCAATGGGTTTTATCCCCATTAATACCATTTCCAGAGAAACCGTCTGTTTCCGATCCATTTCGTTACTGCCTCTTTCTTTTCTTTCTATATGTATCACAGGCCTGTACAAATCGCTCCCCAAAGATTCCTAAAGAAGGATAATACAAATGAGGAAAACCTGCCATCACCTGATTTTTCACTGCCACGCAGGGCCAGCTGCGTTTTCCCGTCGGTTTTTCGGCCTGCATCTTCAGTTCTTCTTCCCCCTGGGTGCTTTCCCAGTAATGGAACTCATGACCTTTTATATTCTCCCCTGCTTTTAAATATAAACTGTCTTCCTGTATTTTCACAGTAATATATCCAAAATGGGAATTTTTCCCTTTTTTATAGCCCTTTCCCTGAAAAACGCCGGCCATTTCATATCCGTTTCCCCGTTCATCTTCCAGTTCCTCTAAAAGATAAAGATAGCCGCCGCACTCTGCCAGAATAGGCATACCTTCTTCTGCCTTCTGGCGTATCTCATTTCGCATGGTTTTATTTTCTTCCAGTGCCTTTGCATAAAGCTCCGGATAGCCGCCTCCTAGCAAAAGACCGTCCAGATTTTCTGGCAGATGTTTATCATGAACCGGACTGAACCGGACAATTTTTGCCCCCAGCTTTTCCAAAAATTCCAGATTGTCCCGATAGTAGAAGCAGAAAGCTTCATCCCAGGCAACACCAAGGAGAACTTGATGTTGTGTGCATGAGTTTTTTTCTCCTGCAGGCTGTCCGTTTAAACCTGTCTTCCCATCCTTTTGTATTTCATGGTTCTGGTCAGAATCATTTATTTTCTCTACCGCAGGTTTTAAAAAGTCTGCACTTTCTCCCAGTCTCAGCAGTTCATCTACATCCAGCGTTTTTTCCAGACAGTCTCCAAGCTGCCCCATCTGACTTTGAAGATCTTTAATCTCATCTGGAAGCACCAAACCTAAATGACGGCTTCCCACCTGCCAGAAATCCAGCTCCGGCACATAACCGACAACCAGAATACCCGTTTCTTTTTCGATCACTTTCTTCATTCTCGGATATAGCATAGGAGAAATCCGATTTAAGATAACCGCCCGGATATGGTTTCCAGACCTGCCATTTCCAAAAAACTGAAATCCTTTGATCAGAGCCGCTAAGGAAAGACTGGCTCCTTTTGCATCTACCACCAGAACAACCGGCAGATTCAAAATATCCGCTACCTCCCAGGAACTGGCCGCCGAAGTGTCTCCTCCAAGGCCGTCAAAATATCCCATTACACCTTCTATTACAGGGAAATATTCCTTCGATATTGTGTTGAGTTTTTTTTTCATTTCTTCCGGATCTTCAAAAAAGCTGTCCAGATTTCCCCCATCGATACCCAGTACCTTCTGGTGAAAAAGCCCGTCAATATAATCCGGTCCGCATTTATAAGAAAAAGGATGCTTCCCTTTTCGCTTTAACAATTCCAGGATGCCGCAGGTGACCATGGTTTTTCCGCTGCCGCTTCTTGGAGCTGCGATCATGAATCCAGCCAATTTATCTCCTCCACATCATCTTTTGCCGGGTGCTGCATCACCGCAATATACACCGGGTTCTGAGCCATAGGCATATGATAGCTTCCCAACTGTTTGACCGGGGATGCCTGAACCTGCAGAAGTTCACTGTCTTCAAAACCATATTTCTTTATGCACCTAAGGATCTCCGACACGGTTTCCAGGGTAATCGCATTTGCAACGATCCGAACAGACGGATTTAAATTCAAAAGAGCCCCGATGATCTCCTCCATTCTTCCGCCGCTGCCTCCAATAAAAGCATGGGTAGGCACAGGAAGTCCTTCAAATGCTTTTGGAGCTTCTCCTTCTATTATGTGGATATCTTCCCAGCTGCCATGAAACTTCTGCACATTGGCACGAATCAGTTCCAATGCATCTTTTTCCTTTTCAATGGCATATACACTGCCTTCATTGCAGTTTTTACGGATCTGGATCCCCATTTCCACAGATACAGAACCTGTTCCTGCACCAATATCATAGCAAACGCTATGATTGCCGATGCAAAGCTTCTCGATCGACAATCTTCGTATGGTTTCCTTGGTCATAGGAACTTTTCCGCGGATAAAATCTTCATCTTTCGGATATTTCGTGAGATAAATTCTCAATTCTTCTGCGTGAGGGTTTTTCACAATTACACAGGCAAGACTTCCGAAAGGACGACTTTCCTCTTCCATGAGAAGTTCTGCCGGTGTAGCTTCACAAAGGATGCGCTCTGTTTCATATGAGAAATTTTCTCCAGCCCATATTTTTACATTTCCAAGGCCATTACTTACCAGTTCCCTGCAAAGAGCAGAAACACTGCCCTTTCCCCCCAACAGGATGAAACAATTTTCATAATGGCGGATATGGGCAACTACATCACAGCTGCGGCCATGGCTGCTGATGCAGTGAACATTCTGCCAGCTGCGGCCAAGTCTTGCACAGAAATAAGAAAGGCTGGACACTCCAGGAATGTATTCCACCTCCCAGCCTTCCTGTAAAAAAGCTTTGGAAGCCGCTTCTGCTCCGCTGTAAAATCCTGTGTCTCCAGACAACACCAGTACCGCCTCTTCCCATTCAAAAGAAGAAAGCCAGTTCACCATTTCACTGGGCTTATAGGCCGCCAGTACAGCTTTTCCTTCTGTATAAGGCGCAGCTGCATCTAACATTCTTTTTGCGCCCATTACTGCATCTGCCCGATCCAGGCAGTCTAAAACTTCACCTGTCAGCTGGTCTTCACCGCCCATTCCGATCCCGGCAAGATAAATAATAGGTTTTCTGTCTTCATATTCATTCTGAGCCATGTTCCATCCACTCCTTTACTGCTTCTTCTATCTGTACAAGAGAAAGGCCCTTTTCCTCTGGCCGGTCTATGACAACACATATAACGCCGGCTCTTTTCGCAGCCTGTATCTTTTCTTTAAAGCCGCCGGTATCTCCTCCGTCCTTTGTCACAAGATACGAACATTGGAATTCCTTCAGCTGTACATAATTCATTTCTTCTGAAAGTGGCCCCTGCATGGCAATGATATGTCTTCCACTGTATCCCAGTTCCCGGCAGATATGAACAGATGCTTCCACCGGAAGAACCCTTGTAAAAATCCGTTCTGTATATTCCGGAAGTTCCTTCCAGCAGGCCAGTTCCTTACTTCCTGTAGTAAGAAAGATGTTTCCCTTTGTTTCAGAAAGGTACTGGACCGCTTCTTTCATATCCTTCACATGGATCATACCTGTTTCTGCCCTATCTTCGCTGCTTTCCCTTAAGCAGCGAAGATAACTGATCTCACGATATTTTTCACAGGCTTTGCGGATATTAGCTGTTATTTCCCTGGCATAAGGATGGGTAGCATCGATCACAAGAGACGGCTTTTCTTTTTCCAGAAACATTTCTATTTCTTTTTCATTCAGTCGGCCGCAATGTACCTTTAAATGCTTCAGCCAGCTTTCTTCTGTTAAAACCTCTGCCCCATACTCTGTTGCCACGCAGACAACTCCTGTAATGCCCGGCTGGTCATCTAACCAGTTTGCCAGGATCCGTCCTTCTGTAGTCCCCGCAAAAATGATCACATGTTTTCTGATCATGCTCTTTTTTTCCTGTTTTTCAAACATGCTCTCTTTCTTTTCCTATTCCGATCATTTCAAAATAGTGATTCTCAAATGATCTTTCTCTGATTATTCATGCACACGATAGCCCCTTGGCGTCACCATCCATTTACCGATCTTTACAGTACTGGACTTTCCGATAAATACCGTAGTAAACATATCAGCCGGATAATCTGCCAGTTCCTTTAAAGTCATTACTTTCATCTCCTCCCCATCTCTTCCTATACAGGAAGCGATGCCGCAGATTGTTTCCGGAGCACGGTACTTCATAATGCGCTCACAGGCCTGCTTTAAATAGTCCGGTCTGCCTTTGCTGCGTGGATTATATAAACAGATAACAAAATCTGCCTGAGCTGCTTTTTCAATCCGCTCCCAGATCATCTCTATAGGAGTCAGTCGGTCACTTAAACTGATTACTGCAAAATCATGAGTTAACGGTGCTCCAAGCCCTGCTGCACCCGCGCAGGCAGCTGTAACACCAGGGATCATCTTAATCTCTACCCCCGGATACTGCGGTGCTAATTCCAGGATCAGACCAGCCATACCGTAAACGCCGCTGTCACCGCTGCAGATCATAGCTGTATTCTTCCCCTGTATACAGCATTCAAAGGCCATACGGCATCTTGCTTCTTCTTTTGTCATAGGAGTCGTCAGATATTCTTTCTCTGGAAAATAAGGCTTTACAAGGTCTGCATACACCGTATATCCGGCGATCACCTGACTGTCTTCCATCGCCTTAAATGCCTCTTTTGTCATTCCATCCAAAGAGCCAGGTCCCATTCCTACTACATATAGACGGCCTGGTGATACTTTTGTATTTTCCGGCTCTGACTTTTCCAGTTCTGATTTTTCCGGCCCCTTTTTTTCCTTCCCGTCTGTCTTCTGATCGTCCTCATCCGTCTTTCTCATTTCCGGCACTGCCTGAACCATTTTTCTGCTGTGGGAACTTTCTGCCATACGAAATTCCGTTGTAAATCCAGGGTCATATAGCTTTGACCGGTCATAACCGCTTTGTGCCACCGTATTTCCTACAACGATCAGTGCTGTTTTCGTAATATGTTCCCGCTCTGCTGCTTCTGCCAGCTCAGCAATCGTAGTCCGCACTGTTTTTTCTTCCGGCCAGGTCGCCTTATATACAATGGCTGCCGGTGTATCTGCAGGATAACCGCCTGCAATCAGCTCCTCTGACAGTTCTTTTAACATACCAGTGCTTAAAAAAATCACCATGGTTGCCTGGTGGGAAGCGAAATTTCGAATGGACTCCCGCTCCGGCACCGGAGTTCTTCCTGCCATTCTGGTAATAACTACACTTTGTGAGATTCCCGGAAGGGTATATTCCATCTGCAAAGCTGCCGCCGTCCCGCAAAAAGAGCTGACTCCCGGGCAGATATCATAGGTGATCCCTGCTTTATCCATCTCATCCATCTGCTCCCTGATGGCACCATAAAGGCAAGGATCTCCCGTATGCAGGCGAACCACCTCTTTTTTCTCTTTCCAGGCATCTTTTATCACTGCCATGACCTGTTCCAGGGTCATTTTTGCACTGTCATAAACGACCGCTCCAGGCTTTGTTTCCTTTAATAAGCCCGGATTAACCAGAGAACCTGCGTAAATAACAATATCTGCCTCTTTTAAAAATTTCAGTCCTCTTACTGTGATCAGATCCTCTGCTCCTGGTCCTGCACCTACTATATGTACCATAATCCTCTTCCTTCCGAATCTCGTTTTCTCAAACTACTTTGTTTATATCAGCTTCACTTTGTATCTTATAAACTTTTATTTTACTCTTGTATCTTCTCTCTCAGTCCAGCTTCGTCATATCCTGGGATAGTATCCGTTTCAACATTTCCCTGGCTCCCGGAGACATTCCCAATATCCCTCTTTCATTGGTAAACAGGATACATTCAACCTTCATGGACTCCCCGGCACGCAGCGTCAGATGTTCCCATGCCCGTCTTACTACCTGATCCATTACCTTTTCCCGAAGCCCGGGCACTGTTTCCAACAGCTTCAGCCCCTGATCCACTGTAACAGACTCCAGGATCTGCCGGATCAGTTCCGGTCCTGCACCACAGGCACCTCCCCAGGCCGCCAGTGTTTCCATTCTTCCATCTGCTACGGAAGAATGTGTATTCATCACTCCAGCTGCCAGCTTGATCAGCTTTCCTCCATGACCTACCAACAGCACTTCCTCTATGTTTTCCTGTACTGCCATATCCAGGGATTCACCAATGAAATTGCTGCACTTTACTGCATAATCCAGATTTACATTCAGTTCATCTCTCAGGAAACTCTCCCCGTAATTTCCCGGCGTCAGTATCATCCGTTTAAGACCTGCCACATGTTTCTGGTGAAGTTCCAGGCGAATGGTGTCAGTCAATGCCTTTTCACTCATAGGTTCTACCATGCCACTGGTTCCCAAAAGGGATATCCCACCTTTGATGCCCATACGGGGATTAAAAGTTTTCTTGCTTATCTCAAACCCCTGAGGAATAAAGATTTCAATATGCAGACTGCCTTTAAAACCGGATTGTATACAAGCCTTCTCTACATAGGTAAATATCATTTCTCTTGGCACCGGATTAATCGCCGGTTTTCCTACCTCACAGGCCAGTCCCGGCTTTGTGACCATACCAACACCTTCTCCTGCTGTAAGATGAAGGCGGATCCCGTCTTTTTCCCAGAGATAACCATCTGTTTCTGATGTTTCATCTGTAAAAGATACTTTTGAATAGATCGCAATGCCATTGGTCACATCTGGATCGTCTCCTGAATCTTTGCGCACAGCACAGACTGCCTGCTCCTTTGAAAAACGGATTGCTTCGATCTCCAGATCAAGATCCACTCCCTTCGGTGTGGATACTCTTACCTGTTCCACCCGTTTCTGCCCAAGGAGCATAAGCGCCGCCGCCATGGAAGCTGCCGCCCCACAGGTGCCTGTGGTATAGCCCCATCTTAATTTTTTCTGATTTTTATATACATACATTTCTTCCATGTAAATACCTGCAAATCCTTTTTTATGCTCTTCCAATCACGAATCTTTTCCATAATCGAATGGGTGTAAATAATGGTTCCTGTTCGAAAATCCTCTTGTGGTATCATACCATATTACAGATTATTGTACAACTTCCAGATACATTCACAGATTCCATATATCTTTTCTTTATAGAATTGCGATTTTGTTCAGAAGGGTCCGAAAGAGCCCCGCCATGTATAAACGCATTCACGGCAATTTTTTGGACCTTTTGTTCCGCCGCCAATTAGACAGGGCTCCGGCCAACTCACACGCTTCGCGTGTTCAGGCAACGCCTCC
>ENA-OQKP01000166-OQKP01000166.1-human-gut-metagenome-genome-assembly--contig:-NODE-166-length-66809-cov-9.138268_pt1 | contig 66809 bp, 56 predicted proteins | sample MGYA00242780_ERZ504802 | MGnify/ENA primary metagenome ERZ504802 (study PRJEB26092, sample SAMD00036406) | human gut metagenome | host: Homo sapiens | study: EMG produced TPA metagenomics assembly of... | reverse complement strand
CAAGAACTTGTGAGTAGCGTATTGTTTACAATCGCCAAAGCATACACAATGAAGCAGTAAGAAGTATCCGCAAGGACTTCAATTTCTCGATGTGTTTGAGTATATTTCAACACATTTTGAGTGGCAGGGCATCCATGAAATTTATCCATACAGGCGACATCCACTGGGGAATGACTCCCGATGCAGATAAGCCCTGGGGAAGCGAACGGGCTCAGGCGATCAAAGATACCTTTAAGAAGATAATTGCCCAGGCTGGGAAAATGCAGGCGGACTGTCTGTTCATTAGCGGTGACCTGTTTCACCGTCAGCCTTTAGTAAGAGATTTAAAAGAAGTCAACTATCTGTTTACCACCATTCCCAATGTAAAAGTCATCCTCATTGCCGGAAACCATGACCGCATCCGGGATAATTCTGCCCTTTTAAGTTTTGCATGGAGCCCCAATGTTACCTTTCTCATGGACCCCTCTTTAAAATCTGTTTATTTTGAGGATATCAACACTGAAGTTTACGGCTTCAGTTATCACACCACAGAGATTAAAAAGCCGCTGTTAGAGGATATACAGGTACCTTTAAACAACCGCATCCAGATACTCATGGCACACGGCGGCGATGCTTCCCACCTTCCATTAAACTTTAATAGCCTGGAGTTATCCCCATTTTCTTACATTGCACTGGGACATATCCACAAACCCCAGGTGATCGCTGAGGATAAGATGGCTTACTGCGGTTCACCTGAACCTTTAGACCTGACAGAAACCGGCATCCACGGATATTTTACCGGTGAGATCCATCCTGTGACCAGAAAACTGACCCATCTGGAGTTTGTTCCTGCTGCCTCTCTCCAGTACATGCCATTAGCCGTGAACGTATCAAAGGAAACAACAAACGGTGAACTGGCAGACCGGATCGAAGCAGAGATCAAAAAGCGTGGCACAAACAACATCTACCGCTTCCGCATCAAAGGCATGCGGGATCCGGATATTGAATTTGACTTGTCTTCCCTGCAAACGTTCTACCGCATTGCAGAAGTCATTGACGATACAGAACCGGATTATGATTTTTCTGCCCTGTTTGCAGAACATTCCAGTGACATGATCGGCTTCTTTATCCAGGCACTCCAGAATGACGATATGGGGCCTGTGGAAAAGAAAGCACTGTATTACGGCGTCAATGCCCTGCTTCACACTACTGACGAAAGGAGCTAAGCCCATGAAAATACTCAGTCTGCACATTGACGGCTTTGGAAAATTTCATAACCGGGATATTTCCTTTCAGGACGGCTTAAATGTGGTCTACGGAAAAAATGAAGCCGGGAAATCCACTTTACATACATTTATCAAGGGCATGCTCTTTGGTATTGAACGCCAGAGAGGACGTGCTTCCAAAAATGATACTTACTCCAAATTCCAGCCATGGACCCAGAGCGGTGTCTATGAAGGCTATCTCCGTGTGGAATGTGACGGGCAGATCTACCGGATCGAGCGCCGTTTCCAGAAAGGTGACAAGCGCCTTTGTGTCATTAATGAAACTACCGGAAAAGAAGAGGAAAATAACAAGGCTTTATGGGACAAGCTGCGCTGCGGCCTGTCTGAAACTGCTTATGATAATACCATCAGTATCGGTCAGTTAAAATGTGCCACAGATGGAGGAATGGTTTCGGAGCTGCGAAATTATATTGCAAACTTAAACACCTCCGGAAGCATTGCCTTAAACATCACAAAGGCCAGTGCTTATTTAAAAGCACAGCGCAAGCAGTTAGAAGCCCGTTTTGTGCCGGAAGCTGCTAAAAGCTATACAGCAGCTCTCAGCGAGATCCGAAAGATCGAACAGGAAATATCTGCCCCTGAATATGCCAACCACTTAACAGCAAAGCGTCAGGAACGAGGACTGGTAAAAGAAAAATTAGATAAGAAGCAGAAAGAAAAAGAACAGCTTCTGGAAAAAACTGCAAAAGGGCGGCAGATCTTATTAAACAGCCAGTTTACGGACCAGGAATCTGTAGAAAAATACCGGAATGAAACCAGACAGCATTTTAATGATCACGCCAGTGCAAAAGAAGCCTGCAGCAGGCATTCACGGGCTGCAGGAGCATTTTTTCTGTTGCTTTTTGCGGCCCTTGGAATTGGAAATTCCCTGTTTTTCCTTCTGGCGCCCAACGCGGGCATCTCTTTTCTGTCCAGTCTGGCTCCCAGATTTTTACAGCTTTCACCGGCGGCTTTACAGCTTCCTGCTCTTTTATGCGGATTATGCGGGATCCTTTTCCTGGTTGCAGGAATTATGGTAATAAACCGCAGCCGTCATTTCAAAAAACAGTTAGACGCAGAAACAAGACTTCTCCAGGAGATCTTTTCAAGACATCTTAAAGATTCTTCTATCTCCCAGGAAGCACTGGATGCTTTAGAGGAGAAACTGGCCGGTTTCCTGCGGTTAAGCAAGGCCGTAGAACAATCAGAAAATACATTAAAGGCTATGTCTGAAGAAATCGCCAGACTTCAGAAAACGGAAGAAGGTGTATCCGAAGAGATTGAGAAGCAGCAGCATATCCAGTGGGAACTGGAACAGAAATTAGAGCAGCTGGCTGCAAAGAAAAATGAAGCCGAACAGTTAAAACATGTTCTGGCAGAAAATGAGCGGATCCAGGAAGAATTAGACGCTTTAGACCTGGCTCAGGATACCATGACCAATCTGTCTACCACCATCCGGGATTCTTTCGGGCTTTACTTAAATAAGACGGCTTCTGAACTGATCGAAGGCATCACCGGCGGCATTTACCGCAGCATGAGCATTGACCAGGATTTAAATATCTTTATGAATACACCAACCCGTCTTGTCCCTATTGACCAGGTCAGCAGCGGCACGATGGACCAGATCTACCTGGCTGTCCGTTTAGCTGCTTCCAAACTTGTGATCGGTGATCACGGCACTATGCCCCTGATCTTTGATGACAGCTTTGCTCTCTATGATGATGACCGCTTAAAAACCGCACTGAAATGGCTCTCAAAAGCCCTGGACAGCCAGTGCATTATCTTTACCTGTCATCAAAGAGAAGAAGCGATACTAAAAGAAGAAGGAATTGAGCATCAGCTAATACAAATCTAACGAGAAATGGCATAAAAAATCCCCGTATCTCTGTACAGACACGGGGATTTTTTTATGCGGTTTTGTTTGATTTTCAACTAAATTTTATAACTCTATCTTTTTGCCATCCTGATATACAGCTGCCACTCTCTTCAAGGCATCAATATCTTCTAACGGATTTCCATCCAGAACTACCAGATCTGCTGCCAGATCTTTTTCAATGGCACCCGTCTTATCTGAAACTCCACAAAGTTTTGCCGCATTCACAGTGATTCCAGCCAGTACATTTTTGTTGGATGCCCCCAGCTGAGAAATGTATTTCGCTTCCTGAGCCAGTCCCTGATGGATACCGTCTGTACCGATACCAAATTTCAGACCGCCTTCAATGGCACCTTCTAAGCACTTGCAGATGATCTCTTTTTCTTTCAGGCTTCCTTCTCTGTCCTTTGGTGAGAATTTAAACAGCAATGTATCATTTAACGCATAGCTTGGAGTGTAAACCACCCAACGATCTGTCTTCTTTACTTTTTCTACCTGCTCAGGTGTAATGTAATAAACATGTTCCAGGCAGTCAATTCCTGCATCCACACAATCGTCCAGCCCCTGTCCGCCAGAACAGTGACATGCCGTTGTAATTCCAACACTTTTTGCCTCCTGAACTACGGCTCTCAGCTCTTCAGGACTCATAAAATGATAAATAAATGGCGTAGCATTGATAACTTTTGTCATAAATACCTTCAGGAAATCTACACCATGGAGGATATTTTCTCTTGCCTGTCTCCTGAATTCTTCTGGTCCGTCAAATGGCATTCCCACATATCCATGGCCATGGGATGCACGCATTCCGATTCCACTGACAACCAGCTTTGGTCCAGCAATGCGGCCTTCCTTCTGTGCTTTTTTGCAGGTAACATCAATATAAAAGCGGTCACCCAAACATCTGGAAGTGGTAACACCAGATACCAGATCATCCTTCATGGTCTTAAGAGCACGTATTGTCTGCTCACATTCACAGTCGTTCATTTTAACCAGATGATTTTCCAGGCGTGTATCCAGCGCCAGATGGTTATGGCAATCTATCATACCTGGAATTACCGTTTTATCACCATAGTCAACGATCTCTGATGGATCTTCTGATGGTATCTCGGATACTTTGTCATAAATCTCCGTTATTTTTCCGTTTTCGATTTTAATTGCTGCGTTCTCTTTTACTTCCAGTTCTTTTCCAACTATTATTTTTCCTGCTTTAATGATCATAAATCCATACCTTCTCTTTCTTACTTATCAATCATCCTGCTGCTTTACTGTTTTTACTCTTTTTTAGCTGCATTCTTTTTTGCAATACGACGGCTGATAAAACCAGTCAGTAAAGGTGTCAGGATCGCAGTGATAACTACAGCTGCTGCAGTCTGGGCAGTTGCAGATTCTACATATGGTTCCAGACTTGGATCAGAAATAGCAACAGATGCCGGTGTTGCAACTGCATTTCCACCAACTGTACCAATCGCCATACCCATAGGGTCTGGTTTTCTGCGGATCGCACTGTAAATGAAATAAGTTAAAACGCCGGTAGATAATACAGTGATAAGTCCAAGGAGAATGCCTGGAACACCAGCCTTTGCAATGGTAATCAGGCTCATATTCGCGCCAAATACAAAACCGTTTACCGGAAGGATCATATTAAGTCCTTTGGATAAAAGATCTCTGAAATCAGAATCCAGATTTCCCAGAATCATACCAATGATCAAAGGAATAATTGCTGCTACAATGTCTAATGCCGGGATAGATGCAAGTCCGGTGGTTCCAAGAGCGATCATAGTAAGGAATGGACCATCATTTAAAGATAATACAGCAATGGCACCCATATCTGTTTCATCACCAAATTCCTTTGCAAGTGCTGTGTAAATAGCACCATTGGAGTTAGTAACCGCTGAAATAACTGCAAATGGAGTCAGTCCCAGCACACCGGCAGGTCCAAATGCCATGTTTAACAGATAACCAATGACAACGCCAATGATCAGTTTTAAAATCGTTAATAAAGCACCCTTGTAAAGAGGCTGTCCAACCTGTCTTACATTAATGGTAGCGCCGCTGCAGAAAATAAATAAGCCAACTAAGGTTGCCTGTCCACTTTTAAAAAGAGCCGTTGTAAATCCACCAATCTGCAGGCACTGAGGTATGAATGTGTTGACCAGACAGCCTATCAGCAACGGGATTACCATCATACCACCTGGGAATTTTTTCATTGTTGCGCAAATCTTCATATTGTTTACCCTCCTAAATACAGTATTTATTACTGCTTCACCTTTGTAACACTGCCAAACCTTTTAATCCAGTTCTAACCCCTTTTTATAAATCTGGTAAGTTTCCAGTGATGAAAGATCCACATCCTCTGTTGTTACCGGCTGTCCCTTTTTCACATCATTTAACAGAACAGATCCGTTTAACAGATAGAACGGCGCTGCATTTCCAGTTGCTTTCCGCTCCAGAAGTTCCGGTGTCAGTCCATCAATGGAATGATGATGTCCTTCTACTTTCAGAACAGTTCCTTTTGGCAAGTCACGCTGTGCAACACCAGCCATTACAGAAACCTGGCGGCATTCTGTATGTGTTCCAATGCCCATAAGATCTCCAAGAAGAATCGATACCGGTGTTTCAAGACCCATGTAATGATATGGGTAATAAATACAGCAGTATTTGCCGTTTTTACTCATTACATGACCTTTACCCTTTAAGATATCCCACATCTTCTCATTCTCACATTTCACAACGATAAACTCACCGCCGCAGAAGCTTGCTTCATCTTTGCCTCTCAGGTTATAGAAAACATCTACGACACCTGTTTTCTCCAAGATACCGCCATCTTCTTTTGGAATGAAAATGTTTGCCAGTTCACTTGTTTTTGCAATTGGATAGCTTAAAAACGGAGAGGATGGAACCATACCTGTTACATTAGATACCAGGTTCATTTCACACAGATCCGCAGAAATAACTTCTCTGTATTTTTCCAGTAAACGACTTCTTTCTTCCAGAGTCTTTGTTCCTTCGTAGTACCAGCAGTCCTTCATTTCCGGCAGCTGTTCAGGAGAAGAATTTCCATCCAGATATGTAAATTCGCCAGTCTCACGGTCCCATACAAAATCATATTCACTGGATTTTCCTACTGCTACGATCTCAAGTCCCAATAGCTTACCCCAGGACCACAGATCCAGAAGATTTCTCGGCTGGTCTCCATTTACCAATGCATATACTGCATTATGTTCTGCTGCAATCTGGTTTAATAACGGACCGCAGACACTGTCAGTCTCTTTGGAAACCATGTAAACATTAATTCCTCTTTCCAGAGCAGAAATTGCTGCATCAGAGCTTACTTTCGTATTTCCGGTACACTCTACAAGCGCTGTAATGCCACATTCCATAACCAGTTTGTAATCACTGACAATAAGGATTCCGTCTGCTGGTGCCTCATCGATCTCTTTTTTGCTTTCGCAGACTACGATCTTCTTCTCGTCAAAACCGGTCTCTTTTAAAACATCAAGACACTCCTGAGGATGACGGGAACAGATAACCCGCAGTTCCATATGTGCTACTTTTGGGATCTGAGCCAGGAGAGTATAGCCATATCCCTTTGTAGCTCCCACAATACCTACTTTTGATACTTTTCCACTGTTGTCTTTTAATAAATTCGTATAATCCACAACACATCACTCCTTGTTTTTCTTTCTGCCTTTATTTAAAGCATGATCCATGCCAACTTTTTAAGCAACTTAAAAAAACAACGGAGATTCAACCATTTTCTCTTGTTTTTGCTGTGTGGATCCGTCTTTATATCTATCTATCACCCTCTTTTTTATGTTGCTGTTTTTGTTTTATTTTGCAACATTTAGCAACATATGTTTCAAATTTCATACTTTTTCATCCGTCTCCACAACGTCGACCGGTCAATCCCCAGCAATTTCGCCGCTTTTCCTTTATTTCCACCGCTTATTTTTAACGCCTGACGGATCCGTTCCTCTTCTCCCAAAAGTTTTTCCTCATTCTTCTCCTGTGTTTTAGGATGCCCAATCTGTTCTGTTCCATCAGGGATCAAAAACGGTGGATCCATATCCAGATCTGGCGGATAAAGTGCCTCTTGCACATCCTGAACACTGATAATATCCCCTTCGTGAAGAACAAATACCCGCTCTGCAATGTTGCGCAGCTCCCTTATGTTGCCCCGGAAAGGATACTGACACAGCAGCGGAAATACTTCTTCTTCAATCTTTACAGGCGGCTTTCCTGTTCTTTCAGCCATCCCCTGAAGCTGATTTACAAACAACAACTCTACATCTGCTTCCCGTTCCCGCAGCGGCGGCAAGAATAGGCGCAGCACATCCAGCCGGTACACCAGATCCCGTCTAAACTGACCGGCATCTGCCATCTTACGAATACTCTTATTGGTAGCAGATATGATCCGCACATCCACATTGATCACCTTATTATCACCGATCCTTCTTACCTGTCGTTCCTGCAGCACCCGCAGAAGTTTCGTCTGGATGGCCATGGAGATCTCACCTACCTCATCTAAAAACAGAGTTCCGCCATGAGCCTGCTCAAAAAGCCCCATTTTTCCACCTTTACTGGTTCCTGTAAAGGCACCTTCCACATAACCAAAAAGCTCACTTTCCAGAAGATTTTCCGGAAGTGCTGCACAGTTGACAGCCACAAAAGGTCCATTTTTTCGTTTACTGGCATTATGTATACTTTGTGCAAATAACTCTTTTCCCGTTCCCGTTTCACCTATAATGATCACATTGGAATCCGATGCCGCATATCGTCCCGCTAACTTGATCACACGGTCGATTTCTTTACTTTTGTGAATGATCTGGTCAAATGTATAGCGGGCCTTCAGTCCGCGTTCACTAAGCTTGCGGCGGATCTGACCTTCTAATTCCTGGATCTGCGTTACATCCGTCAAATTAAATACCACGCCTGACAGTTCATTATTGGCAATTACAGGAGAACATTTTACAGAAACTGTTATTTTCGTTCCAGGTATGAGGATCAGCTTCGTTTCTACTTTTCCGGTTTTCATAACACTGCCAAACAATGGCTCCAGCCAGGAAAGTACTTCCTTCAAAGGCTTCCCCATAATACTCATATTTCCATTCATCTGCCGTACTACCCGGTTGCGTACCCGGATCATTCCTTCCCGGTCTACATAAAGAAGTCCTGCATCGGACGAATAAATGATCGTTTTATACATCTGAGAAATGACCCGCTCTTTGCGGATACGTTCTACTGTATAAATAGCTTCATCCATAGCCTGAGACAATGCCGTTGCACCGGTCTGGATCACCACTGAATTTAATCCCATTCTGCCGGCAAGGAGGTTGGCAGAGTAACCACTTACAAGGGCATCACATCCATCTTTTATGGCTTTATTTAAAACTTGCGGCAGCTCCTGATTTCGTACCGGAGCATAAACATTGGCCTCTACTCCCAATATTTTGCATACACCGGCTGCTTCTGACAGACTCTCCTCTGACCCGCATATTGCGATCTTTTGAGGATGAAACTTTTCACGACATTCATAAACCGCCCGAATGATATCATAACCGGAAATATGCACACGGATCGTTGGGGTTGTTTCTGAATACTTTGCCAGCGTTTTCTGAGCTGTATAGCCTCTGGCAATGATGGCATCATAAGCTCCTGCCGGAATATCCGGTATTTCATCCACCCGCAGCGCCTGCACGTCTGCGTTGACCTTTTCCCGTTCCGGATGATTAGCCACAACATCTTTCACCTGTTCCATCAGTTCCGGATAGGGAACTACGAATAATAAATGTATCATAAGCATAACCCACCTTTCATTTGTTGCATTTATATAGCATATTGCATCATTTTTCATCCATATTACAACACTGCAACATTTTCTGTCAAGGTTACCAGCTTTCACTTTTGCTGTGTTTTGGCGGTTTTCCAGCCTGTTTTCGATTTTGCTGTTTCTGGCATCATTTTTGCTGTTTATAAATAAGAAAGGGTACATTACATAAACAGGAGGATTTTTATATGGCCATCTTAGGATGTATTGCAGATGATTTTACCGGAGCCAGTGATGCGGCTTCGTTTCTTGTAAAGGGCGGTATGAGTGTACAGCTTTATAATGGGATCCCGGAAAATGCCAGTGACCTAAAACCTGTCCAGGCGATCGTCATTGCTTTAAAATCAAGGACACAGGAAACCTTACAGGCTGTTGCAGACAGTAAGCACGCAGCACAATTTCTCTTAGACCAGGGAATTACCCATCTTTATTTCAAATACTGTTCTACCTTCGATTCAACTCCACAGGGCAATATCGGACCTGTCTGCGATGCGCTGCTGGAACAGATGAAAGCACCATATTCCCTGCTTTGTCCCTCTCTCCCGGTAAACGGCCGGACCGTCTCAAATGGAAGACTTTTTGTAAATGGTACTCCATTGGATGAAAGTCCTATGAAAGACCATCCTCTGACCCCTATGTGGGACAGCCGGATCTCAGAGTTAATGCGGCCTCAAAGCCATTACTCCTGCCAGATTCTGCCGCGAAATGCCTCATGGCACGAACCAGAATATACAGAACCATTTTACCTGATCCCGGATTACGAAACAGACGAAGACGGCGAAAAGATAGCCAAAACCTTCGGCCATCTCCCGTTTTTATCCGGAGGAAGCGGCCTTTTAAAACCACTGGCAGAATATTTGCTCTCCGGTTCCGGCACATCCAGACAAATCCCCGCAACAGCAGTTCCCGGCAAAGCCCTTTTAATCGCAGGAAGCTGTTCTAAAATGACACTTTCACAGATTGCGTGGTATCAGGCCCAAAACATGCCGTCTCTGCGGATGGATCCTCTGGCACTGTTAAATGGCACTCAGACACCAGAACAGATCTGGGAATTTATAGAAACTCATACCGATGAACAGCATGCTGTACTTGTATACAGTTCAGACACCCCTGAAATGGTTCGCAGATCTCAGGAACTTGGAAGAGAAAAAATCGCCTCCATGCTGGAACAGCTTTCAGCTAGGCTTGCAGAAAAAGCGGTAGAACATGGATTTACCCGCATTATCTGTGCAGGCGGTGAAACCTCTGGTGCCATTACCAAAGGGCTCCATTTTTCTTCCTACGAGATTGGAGAAAGCATTGCTCCAGGCGTACCGGTCATGATCCCGGCTTTAAGACCAGATATCCGGCTTGTATTAAAAAGCGGAAATTTCGGCCAGGAAGACTTCTTTGGCCGTGCCCTTTCAATGACAGGCCAAAATTCATACTAACCGTTTAACTGATCTATTACATCACATCAACAGGAGGTTTTATATCTATGGAAATGAATACAGAACTGGAACAGAAATTAAAAGATGCTGTATGGGCAGCACACAGCCTTTTTGAACGTGGAAAAACTTCAGGTTCTTCCGCAAATATGAGTTTTTATCATGATGGAAAAATTTATGTCAGCGCCAGCGGAACCTGCTTTGGAACTCTGACAAAAGATGATTTCTCCGTTCTTCTGCCAGACGGAACTCACGTATCCGGCCGCAAACCAAGCAAAGAATGGCCTCTCCATCTGTCACTTTATGAAAAATCAGAAAACGTCAAAGCTGTGATCCACACCCATAGTCCCTATTCTATTCTGTGGAGTTTTGTGCCGGATCTGAATGAAACAGACTGCATCCCTGATCACACTCCTTATCTTAAAATGAAGCTTGGAACGGTGGGACTCATCCCTTATGAAAAACCGGGAACTCCTGAACTGTTTGCTGCCTTTCGCGAAAGAATGAACGCCAGTGACGGCTATCTCTTAAAAGCACATGGTCCTGTTGTTCCGGGAAAATCCATTATGGATGCCTTCTACTGTCTGGAAGAACTGGAAGAAAGCACCCATATCGCCTGGGAGTTAAACCGGTCCGGATACAGATAAATAAATCTTCACCTGTTAAAAACATGCACGGTCGAAAGTGCTTTAAAAAGAGCGGATATGCCTTTCCCAGACATATCCGCTCTTTTATTGCTTGTTCTATGTTACAGTTTTTGTTTAGTTGGTACCAATAGACATGGTCTCTGGCAGTGTGCTTCCGCCGTCGATTACGATCTGTGAACCGGTTAAGTAGCTGGATTCGTCGCTTCCAAGGAATGCAAACAGTTCGCCTACTTCGATCGGTTTTGCAAGACGCTTCATAGGAACGCCTACAGCGATATCTGCAATTGCTGCCTCTGGATTCTCAGGATTGGACTCTACAGCCATCTTCTCAACCATTGGTGTACGTGCATATCCTAACTGTGAGCAGTTTACACGGATATTGCGGCTTGCATACTCAACAGCCAGGCACTTGGTCAGACCTACTAATGCAGCCTTTGTCATAGCGTATGCTGCTTCACCGGCATCAGCTACGATATCACCAGTTACAGAAGAAGCGATTACAATGTTGCCGCCGCCCTGCTTTAACATATATGGGATAACTGCCTTACAGGTGTTCCAAACACCCTTGATATTTACATCAATGTGGAAATCACGGGTCTTATCATCCATTTCCTCAAATGGAGCCAGACGGCATACACCTGCATTGCAGCATGCAACATTGATCTCACCAAACTTTTCAACACCTTTTGCTGCAGCTGCATCCATCTGCTCACGGTCAGCTACGTTTGCAACAACGGTGATGATCTCTGCGTTATATTCTTTTCTCAGTTTTTCAGCGGTTTTTTCTACTTCTGGGGATAAGTCTACCATGATCAGCTTTGCGCCGTATTTAGCATATGCGGTAGAAATACCTTCACCAAGTCCTGCAGCAGCTCCTGTGATTAATGCAACCTTACCATCCAATTTAGCCATTTTACATTCTCCTTTTCATATGAAAATTGTTATTGTTTTAACTAATATAATTATTATATATTCCAGACGGTTTCCCGTACAGGTTCAAATTAAGTTTTTTTTGTTCTTTCAGATCTTTAGAACTTCTTTAGGCCTTCTACTGTTTCTATCTCCACCGGATGTTTTTTCCAGTTTACAAGAACCATCCACAGCCAGAGAAGGACTCCTACTCCCAGATAGATCCCAAAGGATTTCCAGGATCCGGCACTCTGTCCAAGGGTGCAGAAAAATGCGATCACAACTGCAATGATAAGAGCTAATACTCTTGTGAAATTTCCGCCCTTCAACTTATAGGGAGATACCCAGTTTGGATATTTTTTGTGGATACGCATCGCTGAGATCATGGTCAGCGCATATGCGCAGGCACAGCCAAAGCTCATCAGGTTAAAAAAGTCATTCATAAATGTGGTAGCATTCTGTAAAAGCAGAAATACCAGGGATATGATGAGCAGCAGAATATTCGGCAATATCGGCTGCTGATGACTATTTAATTTTGTAAATGCTTTTGGAAGGAAATTGTTCTCTCCCATTGCATACATCAGGCGGACTGTTGACAGCCAGAAACCTAGCAGGCAGGTGCCAATGGCACACAGAATCGCTGCAATGCCAAAGATCACTGCAAATACGCTCCAGCCGCCGCCTAACTGTTCCATCATCGTGATCGCCAGAAAACCATTAACTGCAGCTCCCCCTTCTTCTACCAAAGACTGTACCGGCATACCGCCCAGTCCAAAGAAAAACAGGGAATATACAATACCGCAGGAAACAATGGAACCAAGGATTGCCTTATTTGAATCCTTAATAGGGAAATCACCTTCCTCAACCATCTGAGGTACTGTTTCAAATCCGAAAAATGGAGTGATCAAAAGAGCCATTCCTATGATCCAGGATGGGATACCAAAATGACTGCCCACCTGTGAATAGAAAAAGTTCTTAAAATTATCAAAACTCCACACTCCTGAAAACAGGAATGCGATGGTTGCCACAATACAGCCTGTAATGGCAAACATAAGCATATACAGCTGGATCTTGCCGGCAATCTCTACGTTCTGCAGACTGAGAACGCAATACCCGATCAGCGCAACCAGGGCAACTGCTTCGATCAGAAGAAAGCTGCTTTGGATATGCAGTACATGGAACATCCACTGAACGATCGCCATAACCGCAGATGGCGGAACAGCGATCCATGCTGCCATGATCAGCCAGGAAGAAAAGAAGCCGATATGTTTATTAATCCCTACTGTATTATAGATCAGTTCTCCGCCTGCTCTTGGAAACAAAGGTGCCAGTTCGCAGTACACCATGGCAATTGGCAATATAAGCAGCGTCATCAGAATAAATCCTAAAAAAGTACCGGCGCCGCAGTATTCGTAGAAAATGGTGTCCCAATATCCAATAAAGGTAAAGATCGCACCGGCAGCAATTGCGTATACATAGATTAAGCGAAGACTTTTCTTTAATCCACTGGACTCATTTTCTGTATTTTTTGTATCAGACATTGTTTTTTGCTCCTTTTTATCCAGACATGTCTGCCCCGTCATTCCTCATCAAAGGATATCCCCGGGCTTCCCTGGTCCGGTTAAAACTTCTGGATACCGTCCGGAGTTTCTATTTCTACCGGATGTTTCTTCCAGTTTACCAGTACCATCCACAGCCAGATCACTACGCCTACACCAAGGTATACGCCAAAGCAGATCCAGGAATCAATTCCCTGTCCCAGTGTACAGAAGAATGCGATGGCAACTGCAATACACATTGCAAAGAGACGGAACGCATCACCGCCCTTTACGGTATTTGAGCTCTTCCAGTCCGGATGTTTCCGGTGGATACATACAGCAGAGATCATGGTCAGTGCATAAGCACAGGCACAACCAAAACTCATCAGGTTAAAGAATGCACTCATAAAGTCGGAAGAGTTCTGAAGTACGATAAAAATAAGAGATAATACCAGCAGGAAGATATTTGGAAGCATTGGCTGCTGGTTTTTGTTTACAACCGCAAATACCTTCGGCAGGAAATTCTTATTTGCCATGGAGTACAGCATACGGACGGTAGACATCCAGAATCCCAGTAAGGAAGCGCCCATACCTAAGAGGCAGGAAAGAATGCCTACAACGATCGGCCAGAAAGTCCAGCCCAGTACGTTCTGCATGGTAGCAATGGTCAGGAAGCCATCCTGTGCAAAGTTGGTATATACATCTCTTAATCCATCCAGTCCTGCTACGCAGAAATAATAGAACACGTAAATGCAGCCGCAGGTTAAAATAGAACCGCAGATCGCCTTCTTGGAACTTTTAATAGGGAAGTCGCCTTCCTCAACCATCTGAGGCACCGTCTCAAATCCGAAGTATGGTGTAATCAAAAGTGCCATACCGATCACCCATCCAGGAATACCATATACGGAATCCAGTGTGGACTGGAAGATATTTCCAAAATTAGAAATATGCCAGTGACCGGAAAACAAAAGGATAAATCCTGTTAAAATCGTAACAGTAATATTACAGAACAGCATACCTGCCTGCGCTTTAACTAAGAACTGCACATTCTGGATACTCATGAAGAAATACAGTACCAGAAGAACTGCTGCACAGCCTACCATCTGCCATGTTCCCAGGTTTAATGCAAATGTTTTATTGACCCATGTCATGATCGCCATAACAACAGCCGGCGGAACAGAGATCCATGCTGCCATGATCAGCCAGGAAGCAAGGAAACCTACATGTTTGTTAATACCAACGGTATTGTAGATCAGCTCACCGCCGGAAGTATGAAACAGGGAAGCCAGCTCACTGTATACAAGAGCAACCGGAAGGATCGCTACTGTCATCAGTGCAAATGCAAGGAATGTACCACTTCCGCAGTATCCGTAAAAGACAGAATCCCAGTAATTTACAAAAGTAAAAATTGAACCTGTAGCAACGGTATAAACAAAGATAAGCTTTAAGCTCTTGTTCAAACCGCCGCCCTTATTTTGATTGTTTTCCATTATGAAACGACTCCTTTTCGTAAGTTTTTCCGGCAGTCATAAAACCGCCGCCGGGAGAGACCCCTATAAAGGTCTTAGAGCCCTTATCTGGGCCTCACTCCAGGTAACGTCCGAAAATCCACGCAGAACATACGCAAATAAAAAAGCCCAAAAACTCCGTAAAAAGTTTCTGGGCTTCAATGCCTTTCTGTGGTGCTGATATACGCCGTTGCATATCAGGTTTAATTGAATTTTCAGTGTTAAAGAGATATCGCTTTAAGTGTCTACATCATAACACACATAAACCATCTTGTCAATAGTTTAACAATTTTTTTTACTGCTCCGGTGTCAAGAAGGAGAACCTCACACCAGTTCCACTTTCCCCTGTTTCTATAAACAATTCCCCTTTCAGACTGGACTGTACTAGGCTGCCGATAAGCCGCAGCCCTAATCCGCTGCTGGATCTTGAAACTTTCTTGTTATCAAATCCGCATCCATCATCTTTTACTGTTACCCAGGAGTAGGTGGCCCCCTTTTCAATCTTCATCTGGATTTTCCCCTGTTTCCGGTCTTTAAATGCATATTTTAAACTGTTCTGTACCAGTTCATTAACGATCAATGCCACTGTAGACGCTGTTGTCTCTGTTAGTATTACATCTTCACCTTCAATTTCTGTAGAAACAGCACATTCTTCTTTCAAACAGTTGTTTTCCATCAAAACATCTGTAATACGGGATATCAGAGCCTTTAATTCCACATTTTCACTTCCTGTATGAGACAGCAGATCATAGGTGATATTCATGCTGCGCACATGACTGGTAATGGTCCTTGCAAAGGCTTTTACCTTTTCATCTTTTGTATTAACTGCTTCTAGTCCGATCAGACTGATAATGGTCTGCAGATTATTTTTAACTCTGTGGTGCACCTCATGGATCAATGCCACACGATAAGCGATCTCATCCTCCATCTGATGCACCATTGTCTTATCTCTGAAAATAATGGCAGCTCCCTGAAAAACTCCTTTTTCCCAGATACCACTAATGACCGCATCCATAATAAAATTAGGTGTACATAACTCTCTTCGTATCACACCCCGATTTTCCATAAGATCTGTCCAGCACCAGTCTGTAATATGCAATTCCCTGCAGCTACGCCCCACAAGAGGTAATTCAAAACCCTTATCCTGATATAACACCTCTGCCTTTAGATTGGCAAATGTACATATTCCATCTGTATCATAAAGAAGGATCGCATCCTGAAGATAAGCACTGGCTTTTCCCAACTGCCGGTTAAAATGATCCGGATTTCCTTCTTTATTAACAATACGGATGGACTCTGTATTATTACTTGCATTGGGATACTCATATGTCAGGGCTCCAATGATCTTTCCCTCATTGTTAAGTACCGGACTTACTGTGTGGCGTACCACAATCCTTCCTTCATCAATGATGCCGATCAGACCGCGGCCGGAAATACCTTCTTCCAATGCCCGGTACACAGCCGGTTCATCTTCCCTGCGTTCAATCTCCCCCATGATACTACGTTTATACAGATCATAGCTGGGATGTCTGTACTGGGCAATAACCATAGATTCTTTTTCTCTTGTAAGCACATTGATATACGTATCTCCGCCTTCCAGATTTCCTACAAAAGGAAGGGAATGGGCTACCTCTAAAAGGATACAGATATCCCCGCAGCTAAGATTCGTTGCCTCTTCTACCAACTGCACCATTTTTCTGTCTGTATCATTTTGTATCATATCATTAAGAAGCTTATTTTTCTTCTGTTCCATAAATGCCCTCTTTGTTTTTTTATCAGCCCTCATATGCTTTTAAAAGCATTTTTGACAGTTCAGTCATGGAAATCCCCTTATCCATGGACAGACTTCGGATATAGGTATATGCTTCTTTTTCAGACATTTTTTTCCGCTCCATCACCAGCCCCTTTGCCCGGTCTAAATACTTTCGGTCATCTAAAGCTTCCTGTGTCTTATGAAACTCCTTTGCCATAATCTCTCTCTGATTATAGTTATGGATAGCGATTTTTACTGATGGTATCAGTGTATCTTCATCTACCGGCTTTACTATATACCCCATTACATCCGTATTTACTGCCTGATCTGTAATTTCTTTGTCACGATAAGCCGTCAGAATAATAACAAATCCGGCCAGCTTGTCCTCATTGATCACCTTCGTTGCTTCCAGACCAGTCATCACCGGCATATTAATGTCCATAATAACAAAATCCGGCTTTTTCTGTCTGCATACTGCAATCGCATCCAAACCGTCTTCTGCTTCACCTACTACTTCATAACCATTATTTTCTAAAATTTCACGAATATACATTCGGATCAGCACCTCGTCATCTGCGATCACTACTCTATACATATCGTCCCCCCGTATTATCGGATTTTTCTATCCATTTTCTAATTTTTTTCTGTCTTTCTCTCTCTGTTTTTATCCATTTCAATAGCCTCAGTAATATTAGATACTGTTCCTGCCTGGATAAGCCTTGACAGTTCCATGAGCTTTTCTGTATTCAGATACTCTTTTCCAAGATATGGTCCATAAGTGTCTGTAATATGGATATTCTGCTGACGGATGCTGTTTTCCAATTCTGCCAGGTTATTATTTACTTCTTTTAATTTCTGCTCTTTTTCTTCGATCTCCGCTTTGTGGCTGCCTTCGATCTCATCAGCAATAATATTTTTTGTCACATTTTCAAAGCTGCTGATCGCATCTTTTTTCTTTGCGGCTATATCAGAAAGCTCCTGCTGTGCACAGGCGATCTCATCATCGTATTTTTCCAGATCATAGATGTCTTCATTTCCGTCTTTTTCAATGCTGTGTGTAATAACTTTGATCTTCTTTTCATTGGAATTTAACAGGTTTCGGATCTCCCGTCCCTGTTTTAAGGCATCATGGTAACGGGACCGGCTTCTGTTTCCAATGGTCACATACAGGCCGCCAAAAATGATGATATCTGCAAAATAAACCAGCACCAGATACCATATCTTCCGGTCCGGAAGCAGGAAATAGATACCGCATGGAAGCACTAAAAAGCAGATCAGAAAAGTAATAAAACCGATCAGCCGTTCCTTAAGCCCTCTTGCATAATACAGGGAATAATAAAATGTAGTACGGCAAAATGCAGGAACCTTGTCTTTCTGGAACATAGTCTTCATCTGTACCTGCAGGTCACGGTTATGCTCTCTCAGCTGGCTGGTCTCTTCTGCGATCCGTTCCTTCATTCCTTTATTTTTGGCTTTTTCACGCTGGTTTCTGGCTTTTTTCAGTCGTTCCTGGCCTTTTGCTATCTCTTTATCATAACTTGAATCGATCTCATTGCGCCGCTTTTTTATAGTCTGGTTCACCGAATCTGTCACTGTTTTTTTTGCAGCTGTCAGTTCTTTTTCCTGACGCTCCCCTTGTTCTTTTAACTGCTTTGCTGTCGCCTGATCATTATTCAGACGATACACTGCATCCCTGGCATCTGCCAAAAATCTTACATAATCAGTAATAGCCTGCTCCACCGCCCAGTACCTCCTCGCCGCCCGAATTTCGGGGGATTTTGTCATTATTTATAGCTTACTACAAAACCCGTAACAGGGCAAGGGATGGTTTATTTATAAAATGGAACTGATCTTTTTTGTGAATTTTTTCCACGCTTCTACTCAAATGCTGATTTCTTCAAATGTAATTTAGCATTATCTTTTTATTCATAAAGCGAATCTAATGTAAGCAACAATACATCCTCTTCTGATAATGCTTCAAACCACTCTGTATATCCCGATAATGAAAAGAAAATATACTTTGAAATCTTATATTTACCGACAATAAGCCTTCCTCTTCTGATCAAAGTTTCATAGATACCTTTATCAATCTTCTCATTCTTAAATTTACATTCTCCAATAACAGCCTTTTTATCTATTTCAGACAAAGCCACAACATCAATATCCGCAGATTGCGCCCTCATATCTCCATTCTTATCTGTGATATTTTCTACTCCCCACCATGTACCTACAGAGGTAATAAAGCAGCCATACTCACCCGTTATTCCCTTCATCAGGGTATAATATCTGCACATTTCCTCGAATACAGAACCCATAAAAGAATGCAAAACAGGCTTAACTATTTTCTGATAATAAATCTCTCCCTGACCCATCTCGATCACGCTGGTAGCCTTTGGAATAAACTCATACCAGAATTTGAACATATAATCTCTTAAAACGTACTGTGTCTTCTTCTTATTTTTCTCATCTGTAATACACTTTTTCTTTTCAACCAGACCAACATTCATTAATTTATCTAACGAATATAATACTGTTGGTTCTTTTTCTCCAATTTTTCCTGCAATCGTATTAAGCGTATTTTCGCCGAATGCTATCTGCTCCACAATATTATTTACAAGTGATATATCCGAAAATTCCTGAGTCAGAAGATTCCTTGTTTCATCATATAAATATCCATCTGTTCTAAAGAATAACCTTACGATATTCTCATCAATGCTTTTTTTAGGATCAATCATTGAAAGATACTTTGCAACGCCACCAGTAATCCCATAACAAATTGCCTTATCCTCATTGGAATAATCCGGGACAAATTTTGCTGCATCTAAATAATTGAATGCTTCCAATTTAATCTGTGAATCACGTCTTCCAAACAAAGGACTCTTTTCACTGAGTACTTTTTTCTCCATAAAGCTGAGTGCAGAACCACATAAGATCACTTTAAGATTTTTATCATTCCAATCCCTGTCAATATATTTCTGCAAAATAGATAAAAGAGCATCATCTTTTTCAGCCCAATATGGCAGCTCATCAATAACAAGTATAATCTTCTCATTTCCAATATTCCTGGTAATAAAGTCAAAAACTGCCTCTATCGTACCAAAGTGGATATTCTCCACTCCTGGCATAAACAAATCGACTACCTGTTTTGAAAACAGTTCTAAATTCCTGGTTTTTCCAACTTTTGTAGCTGTATAAAAAATACACTTCTTATCTTTGATAAATTCTGTAATAAGTGTAGACTTTCCAATACGTCTACGTCCATATATAACGGTCATTCCGATTCCATCTTTTTCATAAAATTCCTTTAAAGATACTAATTCTTTTTCTCTTCCTACAAACATTCTTGTCATCTCCAAGTTTATTCAGTATATTTTTATTCAAATCATTTTTAATAAAATACATTTGAATAAAAATATACCATAAATTAGTATGCTTATCAATCTATTTTCTATACCAAAAATTTACACCTTAATATATCTTGTCGTACGTCCGGTCTCAACATCATTTTAACTTTTATGTACAGATAAGATATGTTTCCCTTCTGTACATATCTCATCAGTATATGCTATACTGACATGTAACACTTAACAAAAAGAAAGGCTGGAAAATACATGTTTCGGATGTGGGGAAAGATTATGAAGGACAACCATCTGGTGAAAGATATAGTAGCCTGCTGCGGTGACTATTCGATTTCCAGAACACAGATGGTTTTTAACTGTTTAGATGAGATCTGCTATGCATTTGACCTTGAAAAGCCCATGTGGCTGGAATCTACAATACAGGATTTTAAATATCACGACAAAGCCCGGTTTACCCAGGATAATTTTATTGAAACTGTGGATTTTGATTACCTGGAGATTCAGGTGATTGAAGAATAAAGGCTGAGCCATTGGCACATTTGCAGACACACATTGCAATAAAAAACACCCTAGAGACTACCTTTTTCAGGCAGTCACCAGGGTGTTTTTATCTTACAGAGCCTTTACTGTATTGGCAACACGTTCTGCTGTAAATCCAAATTTTTCAAACAGCTGTGCTGCAGGACCGGAAGCACCAAAACCTTCCATTGATACAACCGCACCATCAAGTCCTACATAACGTCCCCAGCCAAAATCGGAAAGTGCTTCTACTGCAACTCTCTTTCTTACAGCCTTTGGAAGAACAGACTCTTTGTATTCTGCGCTCTGCTCTTCAAACAGGTCCATACATGGCATAGATACAACGCGGACATCCATTCCATCCTTTAACAGTATTTCCTTTGCCTCTACTGCCAGGCTTAACTCTGAGCCGGTAGCAATGATGATGGCATCCGGAGTTTCCTTTGCAGAATCAGCTACAATATACGCGCCCTTTAATGCATCACGGCCGGTTCCTGCTAACTGAGGCAGGTTCTGTCTGGTCAGTACCAGAGCAGTAGGTGTACTTTCAGAGGTGATTGCACTGTACCATGCTGCAGCAGTCTCTTTTGCATCTGCCGGACGGAATACATGGAAGTTAGGCTGTGCACGCAGCATAGCTAACTGCTCGATTGGCTCATGGGTCGGTCCGTCTTCGCCTACACCGATGCTGTCATGAGTTAAAACATAGATCAGCGGCACCTTCATCAGAGAGGAAAGTCTTGCAACAGGCTTCATGTAATCACTGAATACGAAGAAAGTTGCTACATATGGGATCACACCGCCGTGAAGAGCCAGACCATTGCCAATGGCAGTCATTGCCTGCTCTCTTACGCCAAAGTGCAGATTCTTTCCAGAATAATCAGCCTTGGAGAAGTCACCTTCACCCTTTAAATTCGTCTTGTTAGAAGGAGCCAGGTCAGCGGAACCACCAAACAGGTTCGGAACTACCTTATTGATCTTATTTAACAGCTCTCCGGACAGATTTCTGGTAGCCTGAGGCTTGTCCTCATAGGACCAGAATTCTTCGTTATCCCAAAGTTTCTTAGGAAGGTCTTTGTCATGATACTGATCCCAAAGTTCCTTCATTTCCGGATACTTCTCACAGTAAGCCGCAAATCTTGCATTCCAGTCTTCTTCCGGTGCTTTTAAGCTTTCTTTTACCTTTGCCATATGGTCATATACATCCTGAGGTACATAGAATGGCTCCATGCTCTCCCAGCCTAAGTTTTCCTTCATGGCAATGATATTTTCTTCTCCTAAAGGTTCGCCGTGAGCAGATGCCTTGCCCTGCTTAGCCGGGCAGCCGTATCCGATCTGAGTGTGAAGAACGATCAGAGAAGGCTTTTCGGTATCAGCCTTAGCTGCTTCAATCGCTGCACCGATAGCTGCAAAATCATTTCCGTCTTCTACCTGGAATACACCAAATCCATAGGATTCAAAACGCTTTGCAGTATCTTCTGTAAATGCGATATCGGTATTTCCTTCAATGGAAATATTGTTGGAATCATAGAGAACGATCAGCTTTCCAAGTCCTAAGGTACCTGCTAAGGAAAACGCCTCAGAGGAAAGACCTTCCATCATACAGCCATCTCCGCCCAGTACATAGGTGTAATGATCCACGATCTTAATATCGTCTTTATTGAATACAGAAGCTAAGTGAGCCTCTGCCATAGCCATACCTACAGCCATGCCCATTCCCTGTCCCAAAGGTCCGGTAGTTGCTTCCACGCCTACAGTGTGGCCATACTCAGGATGTCCTGGAGTTAAGGAACCAACCTGACGGAAGTTCTTTAAATCTTCCATGGATAAGTTTCCGTATCCAAATAAATGAAATAATGAATACAGCAGCATAGAGCCATGTCCGCCGGAAAGGATAAAGCGGTCTCTGTCCTCCCACTTTGGATCTGCAGGATTGTGTCTCATATGATTTGCCCATAATTCATATGCTGCAGAAGCACATCCTAAAGGAAGTCCTGGATGGCCGGATTTTGCTTTCTGGATAGCGTCAGCAGATAATACCCGAATGGCGTTCGCTGTCTTTGTTTCGATCGTACTCATTTTCTTTTTATCTCCTTTCAGTTTCAAAACATAACCTAAGCCCCATTCTACCATTGGAATGAGATTCCGTCTAGCCTAAATGTCCGATGTATCGCAACATTTCATACAAATTGGTATGAAAAAAGAGACTGCTTATTAAAAGCAGCCCCTTTTCATAACGAATGGATCCTTACTATCTCCTGTGAAAACAGTAAAACTGTTTTACAATCAGGTCTACAGTCTCTTTAACAGTTCTTCTCTCTGAGCCTCATAGCCTGGTTTTCCAAGGAGAGCAAACATGTTCTTCTTGTAGCTTTCTACGCCTGGCTGGTTAAATGGATTGATTCCTAAAATATAGCCGCTTACGCCGCAGGCAAACTCAAAGAAGTAGAATAATTCACCTAAATAGAATTCATTCTGCTCTGGTACCTTTACCATCAGGTTTGGTACGTTTCCGTCGGTATGAGCCAGAATGGTTCCGTTCATAGCACTCTTATTTACGAAATCTACGGTCTTTCCGGCAAGATAGTTCATACCGTCAGTATCTACATCCTCTTTCTTTAATACGATCTCTTCCGGAGATTCCTCTACATTGATCACAGTTTCAAACATGATGCGTGCGCCGTCCTGGATGAACTGTCCCATGGAATGCAGATCTGTTGTCAGGTCTACAGCTGCAGGGAAAATACCTCTCTGATCCTTTCCTTCGCTTTCGCCAAACAGCTGCTTCCACCACTCAGATACATAATGAAGACTTGGCTCATAATTTGCTACGATCTCTACTGCTTTGCCCTTGCGCAGCAGAATATTGCGGACTGCAGCATACAGAAGAGCCGGGTTTTCTTCGTAAGGAGTTTCCAGTGCTTTCTTACGGCCAGAAGCAGCACCTTCCATCAGCTTGTCAATATCAGCACCGCATACAGCGATCGGAAGCAGACCTACTGCAGTAAGAACGGAGAAACGTCCGCCTACATCATCCGGAACTACAAATTCTTCATAGCCTTCTTCGTCTGCCAGATTCTTTAAAGCACCCTTTGCACGGTCTGTGGTTGCGTAAATACGCTTTGCAGCTTCTTCTTTGCCATATTTTTCGATCAGCATTTCCTTAAATACACGGAATGCGATAGCCGGCTCTGTGGTGGTGCCGGACTTGGAAATAATATTGATAGAGAAGTCCTTTCCAGCCAGAACTTTCTTAAGGTCTGCAATATATTTGCTGCTGATGCTGTTTCCTACGAAATAGATCTCCGGAGTCTTGCGCTCTTCTTTGGACAGCACATTATAAAAGCTATTGCTTAAAAATTCGATAGCTGCTCTTGCTCCTAAATAGGAACCGCCGATTCCTACTACCAGCAGAACATCAGAATCGCTCTGGATCTTTGCTGCTGCCTTTTTGATTCTTGCAAACTCATCCTTATCATAATCAACTGGAAGATCGATCCAGCCAAGATAGTCGTTTCCAGCGCCCTCTTTGCTGAGCAGAGTCTCCTTTGCTGACATAACTGTCTTTTTGAAGTTAGCCATCTCTTCTGCTGAGATAAAGCCGGTGGCCTTTGAATAATCGAATACAACTTCCTTACCCATAATTCCCGCACTCCTTTTCTGATTGCATACTTGTGAGATACTTGTGAAAAATTTCCCAACTAATTTTTAGTATAACATATTTATGTTATCAATGCCATAACCTGTTATAAATTTGGCGGCACCATTTTACCCTTCCTTTTATAAAAACTCTTTCAGCATCTCTCCTAACATCCGCTTCTGCTCCGGGCTCAGATCGTCCAGCCAGTCTTTTGCAGAACGGTCTTCCGTTTTATCCCGGACTGTACTTTCACGGACATTTTCTTTACTGGCTGCTGTCTGCTCTGCTCCCCGTCTTGCACCGGAAAGTCTCCGGTCGCGGTCTCTGCTGATGGTACGCACATTTGCGCTTTCACGACGTTCCTTTGCTTCCGCAGCTGCACTGGTTCGCTCGCTGTCGCTTTCCCGCTCCAGTCTTGGCCACATAACATTTTCCAGGTGATCCTGAAGACTGATCAGCAGCTGATTTCTCTTACCTTCCAGATTTACACCATAATCAGCTATAATCGTAAGCATTCCCCCAAGAATGCCTGCGGCACCATAAAGAACAATATAAGAATTATCGCTGCGGTTCCAATAAGAAAGAAAAGCACATACACCGCCAGCCAGAAAACCAAGCAGTGTCAGCTGACCCGCCAGATTTTCCAGTCCCGATAAGGACAACCCCAGAAATTTAAGGCTTCCCAACTGTCTCTGTAAATAAACAGCAGCATTATTCATACCCATATTAATTCTGTATGTATCTTCTGCGTTCTGTTTTAAACTGCGCAGATAACGATTCTTGGTCAGTGCCATATTCGCACTTTCTTTTATCAGTTTCTTATAGAAGCTTCCGGCCATCAGCCGCACAAAAATACCTCCAAAGCAGATCACTGCCAGCACATACAATGCTTTTCCTGTCTGTAAAAAGCCCATCATAATATAAGCTCCCCTTTCTGTTTCACTTTCTAATTTTTTCCGGCCGACACACCTGCAGGCCTGTGTCATTCGGTAAGCTTTATTATAACGATGGCATTTTATTTTGGAAGTTGAGAACCCTTAAAATCGTTCGTCAAATTCTCCCACGAAACGATTCTCAGGGTTTTAAAAGCAGCGGATCATCTCTGTCATCAGGTTCACGCTGTGGCGGATGGCCTGTGCCTCAAAAGTCGGGTAATCCATAGAAGCGCTGTCATCTGCCTTATCAGAAATCGCCCTTACGATTAAGAATGGGATATGGTTAAAATAGCATACCTGTGCAATGGCTGCGCCTTCCATCTCTGTGCAGTAACCTGCAAATGTATCAGTCAGCCATTTTTTCTTTTCTTTATCAGAAATAAACTGGTCACCGGAAACCACTCTTCCGGTAAATACACCAATCTCCGGATTCACCTTTTTGCAGCATTCCTTTGCAAAAGAGATCATGTTCTCATCTGCTTTAAAAGAAAGGGTATCCACTCTTGGGATCTGCCCCGGCTCATAGCCAAATGCCTGCGCATCCATATCATGCTGCAGTGCATCTGTTGACAATACGATATCACCAATATTGATCTCTGCTTTCAGGGAACCTGCAATACCTGTGTTGATCACATGATCTGCATGGTATACATCTGCCAGGATCTGGGCGCACATTGCCGCATTTACCTTACCAATACCGGAACGGACTACTACTACGTCCTTTCCTTCTAATTTTCCTTTATAAAAGTCCATAGCAGCCTTTGTTTCTACCTGAACCTCTGTAAGCTTTTCCTTTAACATTGCCACTTCTTCGTCCATGGCCCCGATAATTCCGATCATTCTTTTTCCTCCAACTTGACAATCTTGTTTACATGAAGCATAATGAACAGTACACTGTTGCTGGTCATGCAACAACATGAACCGTAACGTTATACATGTGTACAAATAGAAACGTACACAGATACATGGTAACAGTTTGGCTTCTGCCCGTCAAGAACTGACCGGCACACTTTTCTGTTGGCCATTTATAAAAATCAGGAGGTACTTATGATGAATTATACAACTCATGGCGTCTGTTCAAGAGCCATCTCTTTTGAAGTAAAAGACAATAAGGTAACGGATGTTCACTTCGTAGGCGGCTGCTCCGGCAATACCCAGGGTGTTGCAGCACTGGTTGAAGGAATGGATATCGACGAAGCTATCAAGCGCTTAAAAGGCATTAAGTGCGGCCCACGCCCAACTTCCTGCCCGGATCAGCTGGCAATTGCACTGCAGCAGTATAAGGATCAGCAGTAAACTACGTTTTTGTTAAAACAGAAAACAGCGGGTACACTCTATTCTGAAGTGTATCCGCTGTTTTTATTTTCCTAATGAATGATATTCCTTTGAGAGAACATCCAAATCAATAATCCATATCTCGATCGATCACCTGATTGCTGTCCCAATATCTGTAATATTCTACGATGGTAGCCTCTCTATAGGCATTTACCCAGAATGTACCGATTCCCAGGCACAGGCTTCCCACGATCTCCCAGCCAATAAAGCTGAGATCCAGCATAAATAATTCCCACTTATGTCCGTAGGTCAGTTCCCGGCTTGCATCCAGGCACTGTCTCCAGTCATAGGACGGATGATCTGCCTTTACCAGAAATGCCATAGAGTAAGAATACATCTTTACGATTCCAGGAATCACTAAAAGCAAAGACCATAAAGCAATAAAGACGGTTCTTAACAGATACAGAATAAAGTTTCCGCCAAAGTCTTCGGAAAATCCCTTGAAGATCTCTCCCGGATTCATTTTCTGCCCATTATCACACTGCTGTAAGTACAATTTTGCTACTCCATAGCTTAAAGGGCCGCCAAGCACCAGCATGATCAAACTTCCAAAACCAGCGATGCCATTGACTGTACCTGTAAGTATATAAAAAATAGCTATTACAAGAACCGCATTGACCCAGTTAGAACCAAACAGTTTGCCTCCCAGTTTCTGCCGCGCGTTCCGTTTCAGTTCCGCTCTTGTCATTTCGTATTCCTCCGTTTTCGTTTTTACGGCTTAGAATTTCTTTTCCGTTATTACCATGTTACTGCATAACTCTTTCCCGGTCAACGAAATTTGCGCAATCTTTAGAAAATCTTTAAAAAAGACCAAATAAATCAATTTTTAATTTTATGAGATTTATAATTGACAGTCACTATAAATTATGCTACGTTATTACCATAAAATTTCAAAGCAACGTCGATGAGCAAAAAGAGTACATCTGGAATGAAATCACAGAGAGCTGCTGGTGGTGGAAAGCAGTATGGAGTTCCTTATGGAATGGGTTTGTGAGACGCTAGGCGAACGTGAAAACAAGTAGCTGCGGCCGTGTTTCCTGCGTTAAAGGATAAGAGTATTTTCGTACTCTGAACATGAGACAGATTGGTGGCGGATATTCCGATTATGGGAATATCCGTTTTTTTATTTTATATCAGATTCCTTCGGTATAAAATCAGATCTGTGAATTCGGGTGGCACCACGAACAGATTCGTCCCGGCATAGTAAAAACTATGTCCGGGACTTTTTTTATCTTAATGTACTCTCGGAATCTTAAATCAAAGGAGGACACACATTATGAAAAAAATGCGCAATTTCTTAACTCTGGCTGCTGCAGCAGCACTGACCGGCATCCTGCTTACTGGCTGTTCTACAGAAGCAGAGGAAACTACGGCTGCAAAAGCTGAAACCACCGCTGATGCAGAAAAAGGCTCTGAAAATGCTGACTCCAGTAAAACAGACACAAACGATGCAGGCGGTGCTGCTCTTGCAGGTAAAAAAATCTCCGTTATGACACCTTACCTTACTTCTGTCACTACCAATCAGATGGCTGGCTTTATCAAGGATAATTTAGAGGCTGAAGGCGCAGAAGTGTTTGTGATCGACACTGCCAATGATTTTGCCGAACTTGCAAGCCGCATTGAAGATGTTGTTTCTTCCGGTACTGACGGCATTGTCCTGGTAAGTGCAGACCCCAATCAGGTAGCAAATCAGCTGACAGAAGCTTTCGATGCCGATATTCCGGTATTTGGCTGTGACAGCGGCTTTATCGACGGAATGCAGGTCAATACCACCAGCGACAACTATCAGATGGGTGAACTGATCGTCCGCTACCTTTTTGATGACCTGATGGGCGGCAAAGGCACTGTGATCGCACTGACCCACAGACCTCACCCTGGTGTTGTGAAACGTTGTGAAGCCTTTGATGACATTATTAAGGAATATCCGGACATTAAGCTGATCACCGAACAGCATGTCCCAGCTGAACAGCCTATTAATGACGCGCAGGAGATCACCGCTAACCTGCTGACTGCAAATCCTGATAAAGATTCCATCACTGCTGTTTTTGCAGCATGGGATGAACCAGCCATCGGCGCTGCGAAAGCTTTAGAAGAAGCCGGACGTACGGAAGTGATCGTAACCGGAGTAGACGGAAATGAACAGGCTGTACAGATGATCAAAGATGGTTCCTGTTTAAAAGCAACGGTAAAACAGAATTTTGAAGGCATGGCTGATATCGTCTGCCAGCAGATGGAAAAATATTACGCAGGAGAAACCATTGAAAAAGGTGAAATGTATGCTCCCGCAGAGCTTATTACCCAGGAAAATGCTCAGTAATAACAAATGTATCCCCTGCACTTTTAAACGGGGTGAGAGGAATTATTGCTGATATGGATTACGATCAGATCATGGAAAATGGCAGGTGGCAAAAATGCTGTTAGAAGCAAAGAAACTGGACAAAACATTTAATGGTGTATATGCCCTCAAAGGATTGGACTTCTCTATAGAAGAGGGAGAAATCCACGGCCTGGTAGGAGAAAATGGCGCCGGAAAGTCTACTTTTATCAAAATCTTAGGCGGCGTGTATACAAAAAGCAGCGGGAAATTAACCTGGAATGGGGTTCCTTTTCCTGCTGACCTGAACCCGGTGCTAAGCCGAAAACTGGGCATTAATATCATCTTCCAGGATCATGTGCTCATACCTGCTTTTTCCGCACTGGAAAACATCTGGCTTGGACGTCCTTATCCACGGAAAGGCGGTCTGATCCAGTGGAAGGAAATGGAACAGGCAGCCAAAAAGAAAGGCGAAGAGCTGGGGATCCATTTAGACCTGAAGAAATCCATTTTCCAGATGACTCCGGCTCAGAAAAAATGTGTAGAGATCCTTCGGGCTATGATGAGTGACTGTAAATTAATGATCTTAGATGAACCCACGGCTTCACTTTCTGATAAAGAAACGAATTTATTATTCTCTATTATAAAGAACCTGAAGGCAAAGGGAACAGCAGTCCTTTATGTGACCCACAGACTGGAAGAGATCATGACGCTGACAGACCGGGTGACAGTACTTAGAAACGGAATGCTGGTAACTACCTGTGACACAGCTTCCACCAGCCAGAAGGAACTGGTTCGGCTGATGAGTGGGAATGAGGAAGGAAGTGGATCCGGTGCAAATGCTTCCAGAACCACATTTTCTGGGCCAGCCGCTGAAAATACCCTTTCCGCCACCCCCGCACTCACCATCTCTCACCTCTCTTCTGCCGACCACATTGTAAAAGACGCCAGCCTTACGGTCCACACCGGACGCATCACCGGCATGTTTGGTCTTTGCGGCAGTGGACGGACGGAATTTCTGGAATGTATTTATGGCATCCGGCGTATATCCGGCGGAAGCATTCAGATAGGCAAGGAAAACATCAAAAAGCCAACACCTGTAGGTTCTATTCAAAAAGGCATCGCTTTTATCTGTGAAGACAGGCGGCGGATGGCTATGATCCCGTCCTTTACAGTAGAAGAAAACATGAATTTATCTTCCATTGACCATTATTCCAAAAAGGGCCTGTTTTCAAAGACAGATGCGGTTGCTGCTGCGAAAAACATGATAAATGCCTTAAAGATCCGCTGCACCGGCACTTCCCAGCCCGCCTGTGAATTATCCGGCGGCAACCAGCAGAAAGTGGTATTTGCAAAAGCTCTGCTTACATCCCCCTCCATATGGTTGTGTGATGAACCCACACAGGCAGTAGATGTAGCCACCAGACAGCAGATCCACAATCTCCTGCGCACACAGGCAGCAGAAAATAAAGCAGTTCTCTACGTTTCTTCAGATCTTACAGAGCTTCTGGAAGTTGCCGATGAGATCGCGGTCATGGCATCGGGCAAAATACGCAAGATCTTTCCAAATAAGAATTTAAAGCCAGCAGACGTACTGGCCTGCTGTTATGAAGCAGAAAGAGAGGAAATACATGAAAATGAAAGCATTTAAACATTATGGAACTGTAGCTGCACTGGCAGTCATTATCCTTATTTTTTCCATTCTCCGCCCTGCCTCTTTCTGCACAGTTAAAAACTTTCTTAATATCAGCAGACAGGCAGCTCCGTTAGCCATGGTAGCTCTGGGCGCGACTTTCGTTATGACCATCAATGAATTTGACTTATCCATTGGAAACATTGTAAGCCTTGGAGGCGTGATCGCTGCTTTACTATCTATCCGCCAGATCCCTGTGGGTCTTTGTTTCCTGATCGCCGCTGTGATCTGCCTTTTGGTTGGCTGCATAAACGGTATTGTAGTTGCCCGTTTTCAGATTCTTTCTTTTATCACCACTCTTGGTATGGGAACTGTATTAGACGGTGTGATCTATGGACTAACCGGAGGCACAACGGTATTTAACGGCATCCCAAAGGAATTTACCATTCCTGGTATTTTAAAGATCGCCGGGATCCCCTTTATCACTTTAGTTGCCGTTATTTTATACCTTATTTTTTATATCTTTATGGGACATACTGCCCCAGGTCGCAAATTGTACGCCATCGGCGGCAGCAAGGAAGCAGCTGAGGTAGCCGGAATCCCGATTTTCCGCTACCGGGTACTGGCATTTTCCCTGTGCGGAGCCATTGCAGGCCTTGCAGGGGCGCTGGTAGCATCCAGAGTAGGTTCCGCAAACACAACTGCCGGACAAGGTTATTTTCTCCAGTCTTATGCAGCTGTATTTATCGGCTGCACTGTTTCCAAAAGCGGGGGTCCCTGCGTAGTTGGAACGCTGATCGGCGCTGCTGTTCTGGCGGTCTTAGCCAACGGTCTGACTATTTTGCAGATGCCAAGTTTTATGCAGAATATCATCACCGGCGGCATCATTATACTGGCAGTAGTGATCCAGAAAGTCGGCGCCGGAAAGAACTGATAAGAGCATTCTGAAAGAAATATTACAGGCAGAATCCAGGAGGTAACGATATGTTAGCTGCAACCTTTGATATTGGGACCACCGCGGTAAAAGCGGTTGCTGTACGTGATGACGGAGAACCTGTTTTTACAGGGAGCCAGGTGATCCATACCATAGAAAATAATGGATATAAAGAACAGGATCCAGAAGAATGGTACAGCGCTTTCTGCGCATTATCCCACTCTCTTTTAAAGAAAATACCTGCAAATGAAATCTCCGCCCTTATTTTCTCCGGCCAGATGCAGGACGTAATTCCTGTTGGAAGTGACAGAAAGGCCTTAGGCAATGCCATTCTTTACTCTGACGGATGTGCAGGAATACAGGCGGAAAGGATTGAAAAAACAGTTGGAAGAGATACCATTACTGCTATCACCGGAAACCATTTCGACGGTTCCATACCTCTTGCAAAAATCCTGTGGATAAAAGAAAAGCAGCCGAAGATTTATGAAAAAGCTGCTGCTTTTCTCATCAGCTCCAAAGATTATATGGTTGCCAGACTAACCGGGAATTTTATCGGTGATATGACAGCCTGCGCTACAGCGGGAGCTATGGATCTGGAACACAAAATATGGTCTGAGCGCCTGATCCAGGGTGCCGGACTGGATACAGACAAATTTCCAAAACTGCTCCATTCCCACGAACTTGCAGGCGTGATAACAGAAGATGGCTCTTCTGCTACCGGCTATCTGCCTGGCACGAAAGTTTACGCAGGCACAGGAGATGCCGGGGCTACCACCCTTGCAAGCGGGATTTTGGCTCCTGGGGAATACAATGTAAACTTAGGTACTTCCAGCTGGGTAGCTGCCGTTTCAAAAGGACGTATGGACAGTGAAGGCGGAGGGTTTAACCTGGCAGCCATGCAAAAAGACTTGTACATCAATGTAGTGCCATTTTTAAACGGTGGAAATGTACACCGTTTTATTGCCCGTATCCTTTCCAGAGAACTGGATCACACACCTGATTTTGCCTACATTTCCAGGCTTTTAAAAGAACATGTTCCCGGCAGCCACGGTGTCTTTTTCCTTCCCTATCTTACCGGCGAACGCTTCCCTATTATGGACAGCCATATCCGTGCCTCTTTCCTTGGCTTAAGTCAGGATACCTCTGCCGCAGACATGGCAGGTAGTGTATTAGAAGGCGTTGCCTTTTCCATCCGCCACGGCTTAGAACTGTTTAACCACCCGGCAGTAAAGCTTTCCATCATCGGAGGCGGCGCAAGGGAACTTGCCTGGTGTCAGATCTTAAGCAATGTAATGGGTCTTCCTGTCCATGTATACAAAGACCCGGACCTGCTTCCCGCTCTTGCCATTGCATCCAGCGTGTTCCTGGCTGAAGGCATGATCCCCGATTATCAGTCCTTTATCCATGTACTGGAAGAAAAAGGCGGCTGCACTGTTTTAAACCCGGATCCCGACGCAGTAAAAGCCTATGAACCTGTATATAAGAAATATAAGACCATTTATCCTATGGTGTGTGAGTTTTATCATGAGGTGTAAGTTCATCCAAAAATCATCAAAATGATGACTTTTTAGCTTAAAATATCATCATTTTGATGGTTTTTGTTTTTTAATGCAAACTTATACCATTCTTAAGCTTTCCTACAAATTTACTTCACAATTATTTTCTATTGTTTTAAAATGTAGATTACAGTTCAGCCTTGCGAAGATTTAGGGATAAAAGCACGTTGAAAACTTGTTTTCATAAGTACTTCTGGCGCTAAATCTTCATAAGGCAGACGCCCAAAGCTTCTTGTCCGCTGCAAGCGGGCAAGAAGATACAAGGCTGAACTGTAACAAATGCAGCTTGTGATCAGCAAGGAGGTCTTAACAGTGAAAAGCTCTGTTTTATATAAATGGCTGAGCCGCGGTGCCATTGTGATCAGCTTGTTTTTGTGTCTGTTTATCATTCATGCCTGGCTCAACGGCCACTTTAGATCCATCGATACATTTCAGTCCTATATACGCAGTTTTGGGCTGTTTGCGCCTTTTGTGTTTGTATTTATACAGGCATTTCAGGTGGTAGTTCCTGTTCTGCCAGGATTTATCGGCTGTGTGGCAGGTGCTTTGCTTTTCGGCAGTACAGGCGGATTTGTTTATAATTACATCGGCATCTGCGCCGGTTCCATTATCGCTTTCCTTCTGGCAAAGCGTTATGGGATCTCCCTGGTAGATGCTATATTTCCTTCTAAAAAATATAAAGTATGGACAGAACGGATCCGGAAAGCCAGAAGCTACGATGTGCTTTTTGGACTTTCCATTCTTTTGCCTTTAGCGCCGGATGACTATTTATGCTACTTTTCCGGCCTGATCAATATGTCTGTGAAAAAATTTGTCCTTATCATCCTTCTGGCTAAACCATGGTGCATCCTGTTTTATAGTTTCGGCACGGGAATGCTCATACATTAATCACATACTGGAGGTATTTATGGCAAACATCAAACTGATCCCCGGCTCTTTAAGCAAAACACCCATTCCGGAAAATGACCCGGAAAAAAGTCCCTGGATCCTGGCTTTTATGGAGCATCATAAAAATGCTGCACCTGGCGGTACTTCCACTTACTATGATGTATTTCCCGGTGTCACCTTGTTCCAGAACCGCATTCATACGGACATCTGCGAAGAAATCCGTGAAAAAGCAAATGCACTTGCCATCAACTTCTGCGCCAACGGCCGGTTTGAAAGCCAGTTTTCAGAAGATGATCTGGGCATCTTAAATCCGGGAGACGTGGCTGTGAGCATGTATGACGGAGAACACGGTGCCCATTCCATTTCCCATTTCCCTTTAGGATTTTACGATGGTCTAAGCATCTATGCTGACTGTGACCTGGCTACAAAATGGCTCTCTAAAAACTTTCCATGCCTTTCCATCGACCTAAACCAGTTAAAAAAACAGCTGTTAAAGGACCACTGGTACTGGGTGGGACAGGCTGGTGCACGGTGTGAGCATGTGTTCCGGGAGCTGTTTGAGTGTATTTCTTATGCCGATGAGACCTATGTCCAGTTAAAGGTGGCAGAGTTGTTCCTGCTCCTTCCTCTGGTGCGTTCTCAGGACAGTGAGGAGCAATATTATCCCATGCAGCAAGTCCAGCTGGTACGCCATTTAAGGGATCTTCTCATCTCTGATACCAGCAGCCGCACCACCATCGAAGATCTGGCCCGGGCCCACCATATTTCTGTCACCCGTTTTCAGAAGATATTTAAAAATCTGTACGGTACCTCTATTTACCAGTATGTAAAGCAGTACCGGCTGGAACAGGCTACTATTGAACTGACTAATTCCGCCCGTTCCATTACCAATATTGCTCTGGACGCGGGTTTTTCCAGCGCCAGCAAATTTGGGGAAAGTTTTAAAAAACGTTATGGAGTGACACCTACGGAGTACCGTCTCCAATTTCGTGACCGAAATGGAATAATTGAATCAAATCGGAATATATAATTGTATCTCTTTTTTATATTATATGGTTATTCAAGACTAACTTGCAGAGAGGAAGGATAACCATGAAATCTTCATCACCCATGAAATCGCTGATGGCTTATGTCGGCAGCTACCGGTATCTCACTGGCGCTGCCTTCGTGCTTTCTGCCATCAGCTCTCTTACGGCCTTAGTGCCCTTCTTTTACATCTGGCGTATTATCAACCAGGTTCTCGAAACTGCACCCCACTTTGAAAATGCAACCAGGATCGCCCATGACGGGTGGATGGCACTGGCATTTTCTATCTTGTCCATGCTCATTTACATAGCTGCCCTCTGGTGCTCCCACCTTTGCGCGTTCCGGGTACAGCGAAATATCCGCTGCCAGGTCATGGAACATATTTTAAAGCTTCCTGTAGGCTTTATGAATGACTGGGGAAGCGGAAAAGTGCGCAAGATCGTCAATGACTGTTCCGCATCCACAGAAACCTATCTGGCCCACATCTGGCCGGACAAGGCGGGAATGATGTTTACACCTTTAGGACTCATGGTCCTGCTTCTGTTTTTTGACTGGCGTCTGGGTCTTTTATGCCTGGTACCTGTAGGCATTGCCTTTATTTTCATGGCCGGTATGATGGGCGGCGATATGAAAGCGGCCATGAAGGAATACCAGAACTCCCTGGAGACCATGTCCTCCGAAGCGGTAGAATATATCCGCGGCGTTCCGGTAGTTAAAACCTTTGGACAAACTATTTTCAGTTTTGAGCGTTTCCGTAAAGCCATTGATGACTACTCCAAATGGACCATTTCCTACACCAAAAGCATGCGCCCGCCTATGCTGCGCTTTACCACTGCTATTAACGCCATTTTTGCTATTATCATTGCCTTCGGTATCGCAGCAGGAGCCAGAACACGCACGCCCCAGCTGATATTAAACCTGATCTTCTACACCATTATCACCCCCGTGATCACAACTACCTTAAATAAAGTAATGTACGCAGGTGAAAATGAGATGTTAGTCACTGACTGCCTGGACCGTATTAAACAAATCATGGACATCAAACCTTTACCAGAACCTGAAAGGGCTGAAGCACCGGCTGACTATTCCATTACCTTTGACCATGTTTCCTTCTCTTATGCAGGAGCTGACAAAAAAGCCTTAAATGACATCTCTTTTACCATTAAAAGCGGAGAACACGTGGCTCTGGTGGGTCCAAGCGGCGGAGGCAAGTCTACCATTGCAAGCCTGATCCCAAGGTTCTGGGATGTAGAAAGCGGCCGTATTCTTATCGGCGGAGTGGATGTAAGAAATATTCCCAAAAAAACCTTATCTGATATGGTCTCCTTTGTATTCCAGGACAGCAGCCTTTTAAAAATGTCTATTTATGACAATATCCGTCTTTCCCGTCCGGATGCTACCAGGAAAGAAGTTTTACAGGCGCTTCATGAGGCCCAGTGCGATGACATTATCGGAAAGCTTCCAAAGGGCATCGATACCGTTGCAGGCGCTGCCGGGGTCTATGTTTCCGGCGGTGAGAAGCAGCGTTTAAATATTGCCCGAGTCATGCTCAAAAATGCCCCTATCCTGATTTTGGACGAAGCAACTGCTTTCACTGACCCGGATAATGAGACCAAAATCCAGACTGCTTTTGCCAACATGAGCCGTGGCAAGACCGTTCTTATGATCGCCCACAGGCTTTCCACTGTTACGGACACCAGCCGCATTTTCGTGATCAGGGATGGTCAGATGGAAGAAAGCGGAAAACACAAAGATCTGGCTGTTTCAAATGGGCTTTATCATCAGATGTGGCAGACATACCAAATGGCTGCCTCATGGAAAGCAGGTGAAAATAAATGAACAGCATAATAAAAACCTTACAATATAAATACGCCCTTTCTGAAAATGGCGCCAAAGATATGGTACGGGCCTTTGCAGCCTGCACCTTTTCCGACCTTGTCTTAATGATTCCAGCCGGCCTTCTTTACCAGTTTATTGCAACTGTATATACAACAGAAGCGCCTATTTCCAGCAACCAGATCCTTTTCTTCGGGATCGGCATCCTGGTATGCTTAGGCCTGATCTGCCTGTCCACCTATATCCAGTATAACTGCACCTTCTTTGCCACCTACAAAGAAAGCGGCGTGCGCAGACTTTCACTTGCAGAGCATATCCGCAAACTGCCACTGTCATTTTTCAGCCAGCGGGATCTGACGGATCTGACCAATGCCATTATGAGCGACTGCGCAACGTTGGAGACAGCATCTTCCCACTGGATCCCGGAACTGATAGGTTCTGTAATCGCCACCACCATTACCGCCCTGGCGCTGTTTTTCTTTAACTGGAAAATGGCCATTGCTTCTCTTTGGGTGCTTCCAGTTGCCTTTATCATCCTTGGAAGCTCTGCAAACCTTCAGAAAACACTGGGAAGAAAGGGAATGGCAGCCAGACTGGCATGCGCTGACGGCATCCAGGAATGCCTGGAAACACTGCCCCAGATCAAATCCAACAACTATGAGGACAAATATCTGGCATCTTTAAAAGCGAAATTTGCAGAAGCCGAAAAACGGACGATTTTTACAGAACTTGGTGCCTCTGCCTTCGTTTCCAGCGCCCAGATGTTTTTAAAGCTGGGCATTGCAACCACTGCTCTCATCGGCGGAAAGCTGCTGATCCAGGGACAGATAAATATCATGACCTTCTTCCTGTATCTCCTTGTAGTTTCCCGCATTTATGACCCGCTGCAGGTAGCTTTGCAGAACCTGATGGCCATTATCTCCCTTTCTGTACAGACAGACCGGATGAATGAGATCTTACAGTCCCCATTGCAGACAGGTAAGGAAAAGCTGACCAATGAAGGCTTTGACATTACTTTTGACCATGTTTCTTTCTCCTATCACAATGACAGCAAAAAAATCCTAGATGATATTTCCTTTACTGCAAAACAGGGCCAGGTAACAGCTCTTATCGGACCTTCCGGCGGCGGCAAAACTACCGTTTCCAGGCTGGCAGCCCGTTTCTGGGATGTAAACAGCGGGAAGATCACTCTAGGCGGCATGGATATTTCAAAAACCGATCCGGAAACGCTGCTTTCCCTGTATTCCATTGTGTTCCAGGATGTGACTTTATTTAACAATACCATTATGGAAAATATCCGTATCGGCCGCAAAGGGGCTACAGACGCGGAAGTTATAGAGGCAGCTATGATGGCCCACTGCGATGAATTTGTAAATAAGCTGCCAAATGGCTATGACACCACCATTGGCGAAAATGGCTGCGAACTTTCCGGCGGAGAGCGCCAGCGTATTTCCATTGCAAGAGCCTTCTTAAAGAATGCGCCTATCCTGCTTTTGGACGAAGCCACTGCGTCCCTGGATGTGGAAAATGAAACTCTGATCCAGGCGTCTCTGTCCCAACTGATGAAAAATAAGACTGTACTGCTGATCGCCCACCGCATGCGTACTGTAGCAGGCGCTGACCAAATCATTGTATTAAAAGATGGTCATGTGGCAGAAAATGGTTCTCCTGATGAATTAATGGAAAAAAATGGAATTTTTGCCCATATGTCACGACTGCAGACGGAAGCGGCAAGTTGGAGTATCCAGTAATTTTGGCGCCCTTCCAGGCTATTTCCATTCCAGCATCTGCCGCGCCATCTGGCGCGGCATAAATCTCAAAATGGTTACCAAATCCTTAAGACCATTTTTAAGAGAATCGTCATTTGATTTTCAGGCATAGATAAGATACAATCGAAGATACCTTTTAATTTGTAAATATCTGGGAATTTAAAATTTTCGGAAATTTTACGAATTTCAAATCAAATCATTCAGATAAGGACCAAATCTTAACATGCTTGGAAGAACCCATTTTTTTATAGGAATATCCGCTGCTTTAGCAATCATGCAGCCTTCCTCCATGTCCACTTTAGTGGCTGGTGCGGGGGCTGCTGCTATTGGCGGCATGATCAGCGATATTGACTCAGGAACCTCTCAGGCCCACAAAGAGGCCGACAAGATCATGACAGCAGCCATTGCTGTTACTGCCATAGTTATTTTCGCTGACTATAAATTTCACGTAGGTATCTATGAACGCCTTATGAGAAACAGCAGTATTGCAAGACTTCTTACTGGTGCCATGGCTTTTATCATCATCTGCACCTATGGTTCAGGACAGCCACACCGATCTTTTATGCACTCCCTTTTGTCCATGTTCATGCTTACGGCCTGCATGGATGTGATCTATCCGGATGCAGCTCCCTATTTCGCCATTGCCTATGCTTCCCACCTGGCGCTGGATCTGTTAAATTACCGGAGACTGCGCCTGATCTGGCCTATGAAGCGTGGCTTCTCCCTGCGGCTTTGCTCTTCCCAGGGACTGGTCAATCGTCTGCTCCTATCCGCCGGAATGGCCTGTGTAGTTCTGGAACTGGTCACTTCCATTCCCGCAAGACGGCTTGCAGAAAGGATCTTCTCTTTTTTACCGTTTTAATCCAATCCGGGAAAAATCCTGCTTTCCCTGCGCAAAAGGGATTGCAAATATCCTTTTATTAGAGTTCCCCTTACTTTGTTAATTAATTTTACTTATATATCGTACGTCATTTTTCACAAAAATTAATTATACTATTGATTTTTGAAAATTTTTACGTATATTCTATAAGTAGAATTGCTTGGAAGTCATCCCCAAGAAAACAAACAAAAATCCAAACATTGTGAGGTAGAAAGATGAAGCCAGTTAAAGAAGGAAAAGTACGTGAAATCTATGACAACGGCGACAGCCTGATCATGGTCGCTACCGACCGCATCAGCTGCTTTGATGTGATTCTCCATAATACAGTGACCAAGAAAGGTACCGTTCTGACCCAGATGTCCAAGTTCTGGTTCGATTATACAAAGGACATTCTTCCAAACCATATGATCTCTACTGACGTAAAAGATATGCCGGAATTTTTCCAGACTCCTGAGTACGAAGGCAAGAGCATGATGTGCCGGAAACTTACCATGCTTCCACTGGAATGCATTGTCCGCGGTTACATCACCGGAAGCGGCTGGAAGAGCTACAAGGAAAACGGTACGGTCTGCGGCATTAAGCTGCCTGAAGGCTTAAAAGAATCTGATAAACTGCCTGAACCGATCTTCACACCTTCTACCAAAGCTGAGATCGGCGATCACGATGAAAATATCTCCTATGAGCAGAGTATTGACCACCTGGAGAAATACTTCCCTGGAAAGGGCAAAGAATATGCCACCAAACTGCGGGATTACACCATTGCTCTTTACAAGAAGTGCGCTGACTACGCTTTAAGCAAGGGCATCATCATTGCTGATACCAAGTTTGAGTTTGGTCTGGACGAAGAGGGAAATATCGTTTTAGGCGATGAAATGCTGACTCCAGACAGTTCCCGTTTCTGGCCTGCAGATGGCTATGAGCCAGGTCATTCCCAGCCATCCTTTGACAAACAGTTTGCACGTGACTGGCTGACCTCCCATCCGGGAAATGACTGGACTCTGCCGGAAGATGTAGTACAGAAGACCATTGATAAATATCTCCAGAGCTATGAAATGCTCACTGGAAAACAGTTGTAAACACATAAGAAATGCCTGACATCCCTGCTTACGATCATTCTTCTTTGAACTACTGCAGAAATGTCAGGCTTTCTCTTTATCCTGTGATTCTTTTTACAAAAACACCTCAAGGTCATTTGATCTCCTCATAAAATGCCTTAAGCTGCTTTCTGGCGATCCACTTCGTGTATTCTCCCTCTAAATATCTGCCCGGCTGAACAGACTGCATGATCTGGTTCCGCTCTATATCTGCTTCCAGTTCTTCCCTTAACTGCTCCAGACTCATTTCCCCTGATTTTTCCTTTATCTTTTCCTGATACCACAGATAAAGATTCATATAATAATCTTCCAGCTGCCCGCTCCAGCGCTCTTCCAGTGAAAACAAACGGTTAAATTCCTTTATCTTTTCACCGGCATTTGAATCCCCATCCTGCACCGGATGCAGCTTTACTATCTCACTGTCTGCATCCGGTGGATTCTCAAATTCCAGCTGTACCTGTTCTTTTACAGTATCCAGATAGGGCAAAAATATACTTCCAAGGTTCCTCTGCTTTCCCTTTAAGGGACTTTTGGTTCCTTTGAAACGGCTGTTGCAGGCGGAACAGCAAAAATACAGGTTATATGGGTGCAGACATAAACATGGGTACTTGGATTTGGGGAAATAATGTTCCACATCCTCGTCTGTCTCCCCGTTTGAAATAGTATTTAAACACACCGGACAGATCCGGCGTATCTTCTTATTTTTCCCTTTAAAATAATCCTTAGCCAGTTCCTTTCTGCTGTACATGGGATCAGAAAGTTCATTTAAATGAAAATGGGTGGTACAAAGGACTACATCATAGAAATATCCGAAGAAGTCTTTTAATATCTTCTGGGCCGCATCCGGAAGCTGGTCACTTTCCAGGCTGAACCTGCCGTTCTTCCATGCCTGCTTATCCATAAATTCCATATCATGCTTTATGGCTTTATAGATGGTTTCCCGCATCCCCTGTTCCATACGGAACAGCCGGTCCACTGCCCGGCGCATGTTCTTTCCATTTTCCGTGTCGCGCTCATAAAGCCGGTAGAACCAGGCGCCATTCTTTCCTGCAAAATCCAGCCAGTCCTTCTCTGAAAAAATATTTCCCGGCTGACCTGCCGCAAACGCAAAAACAGACAGCAGAAACCGGCTGATGGCCATTAAGTCCTGCTCCTGCTCCTTAACATCTATGTTCCAGAACATCCTGTATCACTCCCTTTTGTTCCAAAAGCGTTTATTCGTGTACTGCATTTTCTTTTTCTAACAGCGCATACAGCTGTTCCTGCAGACGGAAACGCTGATAACCCGGACCTACTTTTGAAATAGCGTCTTTCAGCTTATCCGGATCCTTCTCTTCCATATATGTTTTTACAGAATCCGATGCAAATCCGCCAATGGCAGATGCTTTAAATACCTGTCTGGAAATGCTGTCGCGGCCTGCTGCAAACGTGGAAATTTCCAGATCCTTCACTTCTGTTTTAGAACCTGTAGGATTCTCAAACAAATGGATCTGCGACCGCATGGCATCTGTTAAGATCAGATCAGAATGAGTGGCTACCAGAAATTCATTTCCGCTTTTTCCATCCATACTGCACATAGAATAAACAAAGCGAACAAAATCCCGGCTCCAGTCATCGTTAAAATGGACATCCGGCTCATCATAAAGGAATAATGTATTTTCCCCGCAGTGATTCTGGGCCATAAGGATCAGACCAATGCGGGCCAGCCACATTAATTCTCCATCGCTTAAGTCTTCCATTTCATATAAGCCCCGTTCATCCCCGTTACGGTAGGAAAAATGGATCTCACGGATCACACCTTCTCTCCACGCAGTGAGAAGAGTCGAGATAAGAGAAAATGGATTTCCATCAAAATAGCGTTGGAGCATGGGGTGATAAAATACTTTCTCCCCATCCGCTTCCCAGGAATCAAACAAAAACACCGCTGCCGTTTCCCCTGCAAGACTTCCATCCTCTTCTGTACGATCCGCAGATGTCCTGTGGATCACGCAGTTGCTTAAAGCCACCCCCTTTGTATCCTGGCTTAAAAGCCGCCGCAAAATGCTGATCTGAGGCCGGTCTGCTGCTTCTTCCAGTTTTGTATCGTCAATCCTCAGCGAAAATGCCGCCGGGATCAGACGAATATTTAACCGCTTCAGAAGTTTTTTCCTAAGGGAAGCATACCCCAGCGCCTTTTCGCTGATATTATTATCCTGCATATCAAAAGGCATCACTGCAAACAATGCCGGCAAGATAAATTTAGATGTGACTGCATCCAGAAACAGTACCCTTGGATTAACATCCAGTCGTTCATAAAAGGATAATATTTCCTCTGCCGCCTCACCCTGAGCCACTCTGGTTTCTCCCGGATGTTCTTCATTTCCAGATCCCGGATCTTCTCCTGCTCCAGCGCCCATGGCCAGTGACAGATCATACAGATCACTGGCAAGAGAAGCTCTTGGAGAACGGATCAGGATATCTTCCATGGAGCTGTTTGCTCCTGAACAATAGGAGATAATACGGTCTGGCAGATACTGGTCCGGTATGGAATATAATTGCTGAGTTTTTCCATTTTTTTCCAGTTCCACGTATAATTTTCTCCGCCGCCCAAAAGTATCACAAAACCCCTTTTTCTGCGGCTTTACATAAATACCCGTTCCGTCCGGCATCCGGTATTTTAATTCAAAAATAAATCCCGGCAGCTCATTTTGCATAATACGGGTAAAAATAAGTCCCACTGCCTCTAACACACTGGATTTTCCAGAGCCATTGCAGCCGATCAGAAAATCCAACGGCACCACACCTGCCTGTTCCTTAAACTGCAATTTCAGGCGTTTCAGTCCTTTATAACCATCTATGTATAAGTATTCCAGTTTCATGTTTTATCTCAGACCTCCCTGGTATCCAGAATCTGATATTTCTGTATGGTAATAGGATGACCTGCACTGTCACGCACTTCTTTTTCTCCCATATAAAGCTTCTGAGGAACCGTCTTTTCCAGAAATCCCAGCGCTTCTAATAATCTTGCCGATGCAAGGGCATCCTGTACCGAATACCCTTTTTTGTGGATCTGCTTAAACACCGTATGGACCGGCATTGCTTCCTGTGACTGGGCATAGATCCGCAGGATCTCCATCTGAAAATCAGACAGCATCGTAAAAAGAGACTGCAGCTGCTTTGGAATACGGCTCTGCCAGTCAGTAATGCCTTCTGTCGGCTGGCTGACGCTTCGCACCGCACCGATCCCATAGCTTTCCTTAAACAAAGATGGAAGTGGATCCGGCAGGTCTTCCTGCTTTCTGAAATCTTCTGTCAATCCGGATGTAAACGCCAAAGACAACATAGATTTCAAATACCGCTCTCCCAGCTGCTGCATTTTATGTAACCGTTTTCTTAATACTTCCGTCTTTTGGATCGTTTTTAAAAATTCACTTTGTTCTTCCTGGGAAAGTACCGGCACAAAGAAGTCACTTTCTCCTTTATCCGGCAGCATCCGGTTATACAGAGAATTCCATACAGGGCGAAGTTCAGAAAAAAGAGACTCTTCATCCCGGCTTATTTTTCCTTCTTTTAAAGCAGACCTGACAAGCTTTCCAAGCACATTTTCAAGGATGATATTCAATGTCTCTTCTGATGACTGACACCGTTTTACCAGCTTTCTGGCCCTTTTTAACTGATCTACGATGACCTGCTGTTCCTTTAGACAGGGAAATACCACAGGAATACCAGATAACTGCTCTTTCGTCAGATTAGGGATCGTCACTGTATTAGCCCGCTGGATCAGCCATGGACGGTAAAATTCCAGATAATACAGCCCGTATTCCGGCAAGATCTGCTCTTCGTCAAAGACCATTGCCTGAATCGCCTGGTTCACAACCATATCGCAGCCTGCAATAGCCGCTTTCCCAATGGTTCCCGATACAGAAAGCAAAACAGCGCCTTCCGGCACTACCAGCCACGGGATCTGATCTGCTCCCTCTTTGGTAAGGTAATTTTCCGTTTTTGAAATATATTCTTCTTTTATATCCCCCACCCGTACCCATGGAAGGCTTTCCGGCTGGGGATCCTTTGTATAATAATCTGTTTTTGAACGGTTTAATGTGGTTCCTCTGATCCATCTGGATACCACCTGTTTTAAAGGCCTCTGCTTCCAGTTTTCCATTTTCTCCACTTTTAGCCGACCTCCTTAAACAGTTCTTTTAACTCCTTTGTGATCTCTTCCTGCTCCTTAAGCATCTCCTGCAAAAGAAGGGCCGGATCTTCTATTTCCAGATTGATCTGTTCCTCCGGTCTGTAATTTTCCGGCAAAAGATTCCATTTTCCCACCTCGATCTCATCTGCACCGGCAAACCAGAAACCATTATACTGCCAGCCAGCCGGCACCTTCACACCATTGCGGTTTTTCACTGCCTTTTCCCTGCGGCTGCGTTCCCATTTCCCGTAATAACTGTCTCTGCTGCGCCAAACCTCTTCCAGACGGTCATATTCCTGCTGTTGTTTTTCTTTGTCTTCCTGCTTTTCCAGACTGTAATACAGCACCCGCTGGGTATGTCCTTCCCAGCCGCCGGACATAAATGGCTTACTGAATACCATGACACTGGAACGGACACCGCTGTATTGGAACGTATCTTCCGGCAGCCCGATCACTGCTTCCAGGGAATAGGACTGAAGAAGCCATTTTCGCACTTTCACGCTTTCTGTCCGGTTCGCAAACAGGAAGCTGTTGGGAACAATCAGCATGGCTTTTCCATCATATTTTAAAGCCTGCATACTGCGGATCAGTTCCATGTGATAACGGCCTCTTACCGTCCTTAATTCCGCCGGAAGTGCCTCCGCCAGTGCCTCGTCTTTTATCGTATCTGTTCCATAAACAGGATTACTGATCACCAGGTCGCAGGATTCATATACATCAGCCGGTGTCTCATCTTCCAGATGAAGTTCCATTTTGATTCCCAGAAGCTGTGACATAATGAAGCCTGCAGCCCACAATTCTTCATCCTTTTCACAGCCAATAAGCTTTGGATCCTTTAAATATCTGGAAACAGCCATCAGCAGGCTTCCTGCGCCGCACTGGGTATCCAAAACCACTGCACCATCGCCAGGCCCCATAAGCCCTTCCGGAATTGTGATCAGATGAAGAAGAGGACCCGCTGTCTCTGCCGGAAGAAGATAACGGTTTTTGCCGCCTTTGCTGAACAGACAGAAATGAAAGATCTGTGAAAGGGCCGCCTGAAACATTTCCCCGGAAAACGGATCATTCCACCAGCGGGACAATTCAGCCGATACTGCCATAAGCTGACGATTCACCGTACCTCTCAATAACTGACGATACCCCAAAAGTCTTTTCATCATTGGGTCTTCTTTCTTCTTTACTGCGCATTCTTCAAGCAGCATACACCCAAAATCCCGGAACATCCCCATAAGATCTTCGGAATACTCCATACGGTAAAAATCCGCCGCTTCCTTAAATTCCTGAACGATCTCATTTATTTTATTTTTCTGCTCTGATGTCAACATAGATTTTTCACTCCTTTAAGCCTTTTTTGCCATGTTTTTACGCATTCTCTTATCTTCATACATCTTTTCATCTGCTGATTGTATTCATATACGCCGATACGCATATCTGTTTTTCCCAGCACATAGGCCATTTTCTTGTCATTGACCAAAAGGCTGTGGAGCATTTCATTGATATAACGGCTTAACTCATAAAATTCTTTGCTGCTGTGGACATCCACTTTCTCATTTATCTGGATTGACGCAAAGCTGAGAAAAGATATAGGGAAGTTCATTTTTGGCGGTTACCTTTGATACATTAACTGGCTCAAATCCTACTTCTACAATAAATTCACCAGTGCTGTTCCACACTGCAGAATACTGCATCAATTTATTTTCCGCAGTATTAGGCTTAATCCCCTGCACCATTTTCATGTCCTTATCATTCAACATAGGCTTGAAAAAGCGCATCTGCTCCCCGGAATCAAAGTTATAGCCATAATAACGGGGTGAGTTCCGGAAACGATCTCTCCCCGTTCATCAATAATATGGATCTCATCTACTTCTATGAATTTCGCGATCTTGCGCATTCATCCCGGTCATACCTGGCTTTCGGATTCTTCTCCAGTATATAGGCAATGGTCTCTGCATCATGAAGACATTTCTGTGAATATTCTTTCCGCAGGCGTTCCATTTTCTTTCCGTTTTCTTCCAGTATCTTGTCCATCTGCTGAAATATCTTATCAGCCGTTTCCCGGGTCCGGCTCTGCTCATTTGCAATACTCAAAACAAGCACGCTAACTAAGATCACACTCACTAATGCAAATGTGACCTTATACATATAACTTCGTATGGATTTCTTTAAAGTACGCACGGCGTCTCCTTAATTTGCTATTTTTTCGTTTCTCTGTTTGTTTTTAGAAAAATTCAACTACGATTCTTATAGCTTTCGTTACAAAAATTATAGCAAGTTTAAGGGTATTGGGCAAGTTTTTCACGGCATCTGTTATAACAGCGCTGTCAAATTTCTTATATCCAATATTTTTCTTTTTATTTCTGTAGTTGAACATGGCGATGTGCGCCTCATCAATATTTTACATTAAAGGATATTATAATCCGCTTTTGATACTGTAAAAGATTTTTTAATATAGGATTCCCCTGTACCTTTTTGAATTTCAGTCGAATTGACTTTGATTATAAGATACTTTATACAAATAGACTTTGCTTTTTAGGCAAAACGGCTCATAAGAATATGAGCCGGACTTTTATCACTATTTACGAAATTTATAATAGTTGCTTCAGAATCCAAATTCCTGTAATAACTTTTCCAGATATTCCGGTTCCTTTAGGGCTCGCTGCAAGTCAGACGCTCTGTCCGATGCCAGAAGACAGGAATACAGTCTATTCAATTTGACTATCGTTTCTTCCCGGCCTTCTGCTCGGCCTTCTGCTCGGCCTTCTGCTCGACCTTCCGCCAGCCCTTCTTCTCTTGCCTCTTCTCGGATTTCATCTGCATGTTCCTGAACATACTCTTTCATATACTGTTCAAACATCATATAGCGTTCTCCCATCTTTCGGCTTCTTTTTATCCGACGCATAGAATCCTGAAGCTGTTTAACCAGTTCGTCTCCATAGTCAGCTTCACTTCCCGCCAGATCAGCCTTAACAAAATCAAGCAATGCTGCCAGTTCTTTTGGTACTTCTTCCCGATTTTCTCCGTTTGTATTCAGAAAAACTGTACAATCACCATCGCAAAATACATTTCCCGTTTCTTCACAATATCTGCGGATAGTATAGCGGCATTTTTTCTGGCCAAGAGGATCAAAATTACAAATAAAAATTACAAATGCATCTGCAAGTTCTCCGTAATTTTTGCCTTTTTCCAGCATTTCTACATCCATCTGACTGTGATAATATCGGCTCCGCCTTTCCAGATTGTCTTTTTTTACCAGCTGCATCTCAATATCATAATGTGTTCTGTTTTCATCTTTTGCAAATACATCCATCCGGATGCTTTTGCATTCCGGATTAAAGAAGAAACCATGTTCTGTACTGATCTCTACTTTTTCAATCTTAATTTCCAACACACGTTCCAGAAAACATCTGCAGTTTTCTGCATCCATCATAACAGCTGCAAACATAAAATCGTCATGAAATACCAATTCTTCCAATGTTTTTTTGCCCATTTTTCCTCCATACTACAGAGGAATCCTATATCAGTAGATTATCACAGTTTTTTCATGCATGCAACTTATTTTCCCCTCCCATTAATACATAGCCGCTATACTCATAAAAAGCCCCAAATTATATCTGACTGAATCAGTATTTTCTGATCTTTATCGTTTAGCTCACCAACGGCAGCAGATAATTAACCCACAGCCAGCTCATCGGCATTACCAGGATCATAGACGGTATCATATCCGCAATAAGATAATCTTTTAATTTAGCCATGCGAAATCCCGTTGCGATAAGTAAAACACCTCCACAGGCCTTAAAATCACTGATCATTTCCGGTGTTGTCAATGGAAAAATAACACCAGCAAGGAAAAACAGCAGCAAAAAGATCAGGCACTGGGGAATCGCGATAAATGCTACGATAATCCCCATACTGCAGGAAAAGATCATCGCTGTAGGAAGATCCAGAATAGATTTTGCAAGCAGAATACTGTGATCTCCCTCCATTCCAGCAACAATAGAACCATAAATACCCGTTCCACTGGCACAGAATAATACGATAACCGTTATCATTGCTGCCGTAAACTCTTTATCTGCTTTCTCATCTCCTGTCCGGCTAAACAATCCCATGATCAGCCGGTTCATCTGCACCGCCCCTTTCTGGATCCAGTCACCCAGATGCAGCGCCAGCCCGATTGCTGTTCCAACTATAACTGAAAAAATAACCGGCGGCATATTTTTCATCAGGCAAATGCTGCTAATACCCATTGTAAAAGCACAGCAGGATAAAATCATGTTCAGCTTGATTTTAAAATCCGCTGATAGTTTTTTCCCTATCCCATTTCCAAGAACACCTCCCACTACAACAGAAAGTGCATTTACGATCACCCCTATCGGCATCATTTTTCCTCCTCATTTTTCATATACTCCCGGAAGCTTTGTGTACTTTCAAGATTTTCACCTATCAATCCTATCTCTGCACAGCAGACAGCTTATGGCACAAACTTTGAAGAGAGTTTTTTTCATCGATTTCATCTTCCTCCACCAGTTTTAATGCACCAAAAGCACAGGCTCTGACACAGGCCGGTTCTAATCCGGCATGTCTGCGCTCAATACAGCCATCACATTTACGCATTTTCCCATCTTTTCCAAAAGCGGGAGCACCAAACGGGCAAGCCATGGCACAGCTGTGGCAGCCAATGCAGTTTGTATTGTCAAACAGAGTGTATCCTGTTTCCGGATCTTTGTAAATACAGCCTGCAGGACATGCCAGAACGCAGGGTGCCGGATCACAATGCATACAGGCAATAGAGAAATAACGGGAACTTCCATCTGCTTCCCAATCATCCCTGAATACTGTCCTGAAGGGACGCATTCCTTCCTGAGGATCAATATTGTTCTGGTCCATACACGCAATCGCACATGCTCCGCAGGCGCAGCAGCGTTCCATATCTAAATCAATCTTTTTCATTTTCATGCCTCCTGATCATGCAATAGGAACTCCGGTAAGCCGGAAATCCGCTGTACGGATCCAGGTTGTCCGGATCCAGCAAAGAATTGGCATCTGCCTCCCGGTAGCCCTGAAACAGATAAACTGCTCCCTGGGGCGCTGTTCCCGTAGGGGATGCTTCCAGACACAGACAGCCATTAGGAGTTTCAACATCAATCAGATCTCCCTCTTCTACCCCCAGTTTTTTCGCATCTTCCAGACTTATCTCCGCCTGTGGTCTTGGTCTTAATGTTCTCGCCCATGGCTGGTCATGAAGCCTGGAATGGATGGCGTTTGGTATCCTTACACCTGCACACAAAGCATAGGGCCACTTTGCCGGATCCGGGTTAACCGGAGCCTGGTACGTAGGAAGACTGTTTAATTTCCATTCTGGATGCTCTTTGATCAAAACCGAATCTAATTCAAATTTTCCGCTTGGTGTTGGCAGTCCTTTTTCCAGCCAGCTTCCCGGCACATAAGGCTTAATTCCCGGCAGCTTAACCGGCGTCGGACTTTCCTCCAGTTGTTCCACTGTAACCGGAAGATCACGAATGATCCAGCGGATGCATTCTTTATATCCCTCTTTTAGCAGATCATCCTGTAAATCCATCTTTCTTGCCAGCAGCGTCAGTATATCTGCATCCGACTTTGCTTCGCCTATTGGCTGGATCACAGGTTTTGTATACCAGGCATAACCACCTGGATAGCATTTAAATTCGCCTCTTTCCATAGAAGTGCAGGCTGGAAGCACAATATCTGCATAACCGGCTGTATCTGTCATAAAAAGATCTACATCTACGAAGAAATCAATTTTTTCCAAAGCCCGTTTCATTCGTTCATCCCCTGCAAACATACGCAGGTTCATTCCAAGAGCAAATATAGCCCGGACCCGATCTTCTTTCTCTGACAGAATATTGCAGGCCAGATCATTTGCCTGCATTTCTTTGCGCAGTTCATACCAAAGGGGAAAACGATCTGCACCTACTGCCGGCTTTCCCGCTTTGGGGAAACAGCCGTTCATAAACTCTTCTTCATGGGTTGCAAACCCACAGGAAAGTTCCATATAGGTGTGGGATGCCGGCAGCTGACCGCCTTTTCTGTCATAATTTCCTGTAATTGCCAGAAGTGCCATGATGGCACGATAGCTTTGCAGTCCATTTCTGTGATGTCCTACCGGCGCAGAACTTTCACATATGCTCATGGAACTGCTCTCATGGATCATTTTTGCAGCCTGACGGATCTGTTCTGCAGGTACACCTGTCAGTTCTTCCCCTTTTTCAGGTGTGTAATCCTGAACATACCGACTGTATTCCTCATATCCATGCACATAATTATGGATATACTCATGATCTACCCAGTCATTTTTTATCAGTTCATGGGCCATTGCAAGGGCCAGCGCACCGTCCGTTCCCTGACGAGGCCGCAGATGCAGATCTGCCAGACGGCGGGAAGCCGGTGTGATACGTGGATCTACAATAATCACCTTCATTCCCTGTTTCCGTCTTTTTTCCACGCCGTCCGGCATCCGGTAACGGGAATAATATCCATTCATTCCCCAGCCAAGAAAAAGATCACTTGCGCCCATATCTGCCCGCACATGCATCCCTGTTGCCACCTGCCATGCCATAAGTCCTGATGTAAAGCAGCAGCTGGATTCTGTTCCATAATTCTGTGTTCCAAATACATGGGCAAATCTGCGATACATTGGGCGGTACCATTTACCATATCCTGAAAAAAAGGCAACACTGTCTGCACCGTAATTTTCCCGATAACCCAGCAATTTTTCAGAAATTTCTCCTATGGCTTCTTCCCAGCTGATAGGAACAAACTGTTTTTCTCCCCGTTTTCCCACACGGCGCAGCGGGGTAAGGATCCTGTCTTTCCGGTATAAATACTGCCTGTTATTTACACCCTTTGTGCAGAGATATCCGCGGTTGACCGGGTGATCCGGTGTACCTTCTACTTTTAGTACCTGTCCATCTTTTACGTAAACATCCAGTCCGCAATGCATCTGCGGTGTACATATATCACAAAGTGTATGGCGGATCTCTATTCCTGTATCTTCACCTGGGATCTTTGCCCGGATCCGTGCATTTACATCACTCATTCTGACTTCTCCTCTCTTTTTTTCTCCTCTACCTCATCCACGTTCAGTTCTGCCTCCAGTTTCCGTAAAAAGGAAGGGCGGATCCCTTCTTTTACAAGAAGACCTCTTTGTAGGCTGCTGATGGGGCCTGTGCGCTTTCCATAAGTCAAAAGCTCATAAAAATAATTTTTTACCAGACCGCTGATACGATAATTATCAAGGATATTAACTCCTGCCAGATTTCCCTGATCGATCACAGCCTGTATATAAAGTTCTCCTGAGTCCAGATTACCAAATGTGAGAACTTTTCCCTCTCTGCGGCAATCTCCCAATCCTATAAAATCCATTCCCATAAAATGAGTAATATTATGGAGAATGTTTCCATCATAGTTTCCTGTTCCTTTCGCCATGTTATGACCGGCAGTTCCGCCCTGATGGCCTGCATTAGCCCAAAGACCTATGATCTGCTGCTTTCCAGTCTGCATTTCCCGGCCCTGACAGCAGTCTCCCGCTGCGTATATACCGGCACAGCTGGTTTCCATCTGTTCATTTACAAGGATTCCACGGTCAACCTGGATCTCTTTGGGATCCACCACTTCTGTATTTGCTCTTGTTCCAATACACAAAACGATCAGATCTGCATCATAATGCTGTCCATCTGTCAATGTGCATCCGAAAATCGTTCCTCTCTCTTCTACGGACGCAATACTGCACCCAAATGCAAGAGAAACACCCTGATCTTTCACTCTTTTTTCTATTTCGTGAGATACCTGCTCATAAGCTGCCAGAGGAAAAATCCTGGGCGCCAGGTCTGCCAGAAGTACTTTCGCTCCTCTTGCCCTTAAAAGTTCTACTACCTTGATCCCTACCATAGACGCACCTACTACGATTGCTTTTTTCGGTGCAGATACTTCTATCCGCTTTTTCAACTGGTCTGCATCTTCCATCGTACGCATAAAAAACGCTTTTTCCGGATCCAGACCTTCTATATGCGGTGCCCAGGCTCTTGCTCCTGTAGCGATCAAAATACGGTCAAATATTTCTTCCCGGCCATCCTCCAGAATAACACTGCGCTTTTTTCCATTAATATGTTTTACACAAGTTTCACTTTCTATTTTCAATTTTAATTCTCTTTGGATCCTATCCAGATCACCAAAAGGAAATGCTCCCTCTCGCTTTAGTTTTCCTGATACATAATAGGTAGTCAGCATAGGATTATAGGGTGCTTCACTGTGTTCGCTGAACACACATATTTCTCCATCAGGATCCAGACAGCGTATTTCTTTTGCTGCCTGATATCCCCCACAGCCAAATCCAACGATTGCATAACGCATATTTATTTTCTCCTGTTCTTTTCATCACTTATAAAATTAAAAATGCCACCTTCTTCTTTCTTTTCAAAGAAGAAAACGGCATTCTTAGTCACAGTTAATACTCTCGATATCCTGTTTCTGCATTTTCACAGATACGCAGCTGAAGCTGACACAGATCTTCTTTCATTTTATCACTGTGAAATGTCCCATCCAGAAGACAGATATTGATCAGATCTCCCTCTGTCCTTAAATTCTGCTCTCTGCACGCACTCCAGAACTGATAGGCTGACGCCGGGCGATAAGGCATTCCGCAGCTGAGCATACATACATAATCTCCCTCCGGTATCTCTATTTCTCCTTCCATCTCCGGTGCATCCCCCGGCAGGAAAAACAGACTTCCCGCCTTGTTTAACGGATCTTCTGCCTTCATAGACTCCCTTCGCAAAAGTGCTCCAAACTCACCTACACCAGAAAACTTTTGCTTTTTTTAATATTCATCTGCTTTTACATAGCATAAATGCAGGATCGTCGCATCCACTTCCCGGTCCGGCCATTCTATAAAAATTGCCCGTCTTTTACCAATGTGTTCTATATAAATCTGATCCTGCATTTTTTCATTCCGGCTGGCCTGCTGATACAAAAGCAGACGTCCCTGCAGCACCTTTTCCATCCATTCCAGTTCCAGCCGTTGTTGTTTCATCTGCCCGATCTGATCTTCCAGAAGCCGTATTACATTGTCTGTACTACGGCCCTGGATACTTTTTTCGATCATCTTCAGCGGAACATTCATATTTTTTAAAAAACAGATTTCTCTGAGAAAAGGCATCTGATCGCTGCTGTAAAAGCGGCATCCTCTGGCATCTACACGCGCAGGATGTAAAAGGCCTATTTTATCATAATAGATCAGTGTCTGTCTGGTTATCCCATGAAGCTGTGCCATTTTACTGATTGAAAATTCCATATTGCCACCTCACATTCACTCACGCATAATATATAAAATATTAGCGCAAAACTATTTTTCCCGCAAGCAATGAGGTGTTTTTCTTACATTTTAAATTTTCTTTGCTTCAAGCGCATGGCAGATTCTGTCTAACGCTTCTTTTATTACCGCCTTAGGCGATGCAAAATTAATTCTTACAAAGCCTTCGCCGCCTTCACCAAAGGTACTTCCCATGTTCAGGGCAACTTTGGCATCATGAACCAGAAATTCCTCCAGCTGTTTTTCCGTCATTCCAAGTTTTCTGCAGTCCAGCCACATCATATAAGTAGCTTCCGGTATTACAGGTACGATCTGCGGAATATATTTATTTAAATACTCCACAATAAAATCCCTGGTTTCTTCCAGATACGCACATACCTGTTCCAGCCATTCTGCACCATATCGGTAACCAGCTTCTGTTGCCAATGGGCCAATAAGGTTCATTTCCATAAAATGCTGATTCATCAGCATACGGCGATATTTTCCCCGTAAGCCCTCATCTGGAATGATAATACCTGAACACTGTAAACCTGCAATATTAAAAGATTTACTTGCCGCTGTACATACAACCAGCTGATTCAGACCGCCTGTTTCTTCCATAGAAGGACCTGCAGAACAGAATTTATATCCTGAGAATACAAAATCACTGTGGATCTCATCTGAGATCAGGATCACTCCGTACTTTACGCACAGGCGGCAGATATGGTCGATTTCTTCTTTTGTCCATACCCTTCCGATGGGATTATGAGGATTACAGAAGATCAGCATCTTTACCTGATTTTCTGCAATTACCTTTTCCAGATCTGCAAAATCGATCTCAGGCTGTGCTCCCTCTTTCTGAATCAGGCAAGTATGTACCGGACGGCGCCCATTATCCTCAATAATATGAGCAAATGGATGATACACTGGTGTCATGATTGCAATGGCATCGCCTGGTTCTGTCATTCCCTGCACACAAAATGCGATAGCTCCTACAATACCAGCACTGTAAGTGATCCAGTCCCTCTGTACCTTCCAGTTCCATTTTTCCTGTAAACGCTGCTGCACTGCTTCATAATAAGAATCCTTTGGCTGTGTATAACCGAAAATACCAAACTCTGCTGCATCACGGATCGCATCACACACCGGCTTTGCAGCCTTAAAATCCATATCTGCCGTTGTAAGGGCGATCAGATCCGGTTCTCCATATTTTTTCCGCGCCATATCCCAGCGCACAGATCCGGTTCCACGCCGGTCAATGATCTCATCAAAATTATATTTCATCATATTCTCCCTGCATCAGGCTGCGGTTTTTGCAGTGCCTGATTTTCCAGCAAATAAATTAAACTTGATTGATAATAATGCCATGATCACGATACATGCCGGGTATATTGCAAAAAATACCAGATCTGTAGGGTTGATTCCATCTACTAAAGATGCGCAGTCAACGGTTAAACCAGCCCAAAATACGAAACCATTCTGTGCAGTTGCAAAAATATCCAGGATACTTGCAGTACGACGTGGATCTACATCAAACGGTTCGCAGATTTCCTTTGCTAAAGGTCCTGCAACAACGATGGCGCTGGTAGAACGGATCAGGGCGCCTAAGCAGAAGGTCAGAACTGCAACGCTGAACTGAGCGCCTTTTGCGCTTTTTACATTCTTTGTCAGTTTTGCGATCAGCCATTCAATACCGCCATTGTGATCAACAACACCCATAATACCTTTTACCAGGATCGCTGTAAAAATGGTATTGGTCATCTTTGTCATACCTTTTCCAACTGCATCCATAAATGTAATAATGTTCATATCACCAAAGGCAAAACCAATCACTGCAGATAAAATAATACCGGTCGTGAGTACCACCATCATATTCATTCCGGCTACTGCTGCAACAATGATATATACATATGGGATCATTTTAATAAAGTTATATCCACCGATCTCCATACTTCCGCTTCCAGATGACATGCCTAAAAGGCTATAGATCACAACAGAAGCAAGGAATGCCGGGATAACCAGTTTTACGTTAAAACGGAACTTGTCACGCATATCAACGCCCTGTGTACGGGTTGCTGCGATCGTAGTATCGGAAACGAAAGACAAGTTATCACCAAGACTGGCTCCGCCTAATACAGCAGATACAGCCAGAGGAAGATTTAAACCCGCCTGAACAGCAAGTCCTGCTGCAATTGGTGCTACTGCTGTTACTGATCCTACAGAACTTCCGATCGCCAGTGAGATCATGGATGTTACAAACAAAATGCCTGCATAGATCATATGCTTTGGAATCAGGTGAAGCAGGAAATTTGTTAAAGATTCTACACCACCCATTTCAGAGCTGACAGCTGTAAAAATACCAGACAGCAGCATAATAATTACCATCATCATCGCAGTAGGATCACCAGCCCCCTTGCTGAATGCATCCACACGGTCCATAACCTTTCCACGTCCGATATACAGGCTACAGGCTGCCGCGATCATGGTAACAGCTGTGATTGGGAAACTGTTTCCCTGCTGAGGAACACCGATCACCATATTGTAGATAATACGTGCCACTACAATGCCGATCAGGATCAGGAATGGGTAAAACGCCCATCCGCCCATACTTTTTTCCGAAGCAGCTGCCCCGTTTGTCTTTTGACCTTTTTCTCCATTCATTACTTTTTCCCTCCTTGGTATTTGATATAGTTTCTGAACCTATATCTTTACTAATAAATGGAGTATAACAGGTATAGTGGCTATACATGCAAGTACACATTTTCACCAAAAGTATCCTAATTTACAGCACCCACTCTTCCAAAAACCGTGCCGCTCCGTCTTCTTCGTTATTTCCAGCCACAAATTTTGCCGCTTCTTTCACATCGTCCTCTGCATTTCCCATAGCTGCGGAGACTCCTGCATGTTTAAGCATGGAAATATCGTTTTCGTTATCCCCAATAGCCAGCACATTTTCCATACTTATCCCCAATTTTTTACAAAGTGTACACAGTGCATTTCCTTTGGAGGCATGGATAGAGTTTAATTCTATGATCCCATCTCCGGTGCGCAGAAATACGATACCCGGTATGGGGCTTCCTTTTTCCAGAAGTTCCTGTGCCAGTCCATCTTTTAAGACATGAGCACCCATTTTCATCACTTTTACTCCGCTGGTCCTTAAAAACTCTCCCAGATCTTTTACATTTCCCTCGCTGAACCTGATATAAGGATATTTCTCAGAAAGCCCTGTTTTCTCCCATCCCTCTGCCCGGAAAGTACCTCTGTCTGTATGGACATATACAGCCACCGGGAATTGTTCCAGATACGCAATGGCTTCCACTGCTTTTTCTGTGGAGATCCCTGTTTCACAGATACTTTTTTCCTCCGGTACATCCATAAGCATGGCACCATTGGAGCAGATAGCATACTGAATGCCGTCTACATTATTTAATACTGCTTCTTTCATTCCTCCGATCGGTCTTCCTGAGGCAGGTACCAGGATCACACCTTTTTTTACAATCTTTCTTAAAACATCTAATGTATAGTCTGATATGCTCTTATCATCATGAAGAAGAGTTCCGTCCATATCTACGGCTACCAGCCGGATAGTTGTTTTTTCACTATGCATATTGATTTCCTCCTGTAATGTTCTCTCAGGATCTTTCTGATCTTGATCCTGACATCTGATTTTAAGTATAGCACATATTTCCCCCATAAAAGTGTCAATCCTAGTGTCGAACCCCATTCCTCCACTCTGGACATCTCACCTTTTTTCTCACTGCTACTGCCGAAACCCTTTTCAAACTGGCGAAATCATTCAAAACACCTTTCTTTTCAGACTATTTTTTGTATAATTACCCTTGTAATCAGGTAGACATAAAAAACGCGCGAAAAGAATTCAAGTTAAATCAACAAACAGGAGAATCATGTACATGCTCAGCACAAAAGAAGAACTCTATCTTTACCTGGAAAAAATAAGCCGGGGCTATGCCCTGAAAGATCTGAAATATTTTACGGCAAACCATATCAGCGAATCACTGAATATTTCCCGTAATCTGGCCAGTCAGTATCTGAACGAGCTGGTAAAAGAAGAGCGGGCCATTAAGGTCAACTCCCGTCCTGTTTATTTCTTCCATAAGAAAAATGTTGAACGCGAGGCCCAGGTCGCCCTGGAAACCTGCGTATTCTCCGGTATGGACGATTTTCAGCGGAAATGCCGAAGCGATGAAAATAAAAGAGATTTTCAGAAAGCCATCGGTTATTACCTGAGTTTAAGCTCCTGTATCGAGCAGTGCAAAGCAGCGATCAAGTATCCGCCTAATGGTCTTCCGGCTCTGTTTTACGGCGCCGGCGGAACAGGAAAAGCCTATCTTTCCAGGCTGATGTATGAATATGCTGTAAATGAACGGGTAATTGGAACTGCAGGCGCAGCTTCTCTCCCGCCTTACATCACAGTAGACTGCTCCGAATATGCCCAGAATGAAGAAAAATTTGCTATTTCCCTTTGCGGCAGCGAAGACGGAAAAGGCTGGCTTGCAAAGACAAACGGCGGCATTCTTTTCTTCGATGAAATTGACAGACTTCCTTTTTCAGGACAGGAACTGATCTATTCCTACTTAATTTCGGGACAATATAAAGGATATCATGATGACGAACATGTTTTTGAGTCTAATGCAAGACTGGTATTTTCCACCACAAAAGTACCGGCGGAAACACTTTATAAGCCACTTGCAAGGATGATTCCCATTGTGATCCCGGTCCCAACATTGCATGAACGCACAGCCGATGAAAAAGAGGAAATGTTAGTCTCCTTCTTAAAAGCAGAAGGGCGACGCATGGGCGTAGATGTAAGCATCAGCCAGAACGCCTTCCACTGTATGCTGGAATTTTCCTACGAAAACAACATCGACGAATTAAAAACCTGCGTTACCAGCAGCTGTGCCGGAGCTTATCTGGAAAAAACCAGCGATGGTATCGCTATCCACAGTTATCACCTTCCGGAATATATGCTCTCTTCCTTAAAACTGGAGGTTGAAGACAAAGACAAACGGATGATCCACTTAAACAGTTACAGCCGTGACACCTCTTTGGGGCAGACTGTACAGTATTTCCAGATCATGTTAGATGTCTTTGAAGATTACCGTCAGGATATGCTCAGTTTTGACGGCCTGATGATGGAATTCCGGAAACAATTAAATGATTATTACGACTATCTGATCTACGGACAGAAGCTTGTAAACATCAAGATCTCCACTTACGAACAGCTGATCAATCAGATTTTTGAAAATGTAGGTGAAATGTATGGCATCAGCCTTTCCAAAAAATACAGCCACTTACTTGCCCGCCGCTTATATATACAGCTTCAGGGCGACCATCTGATCGACAACTGGATGAAACAAAACCATGACGAGATTGAAGAAATGTTTCAGGCTGTAAGCGCTGTTCTTGAAAAAGAATCAGTCATCTGTTCCAGGATCGTAAACCTGATCAAACTGAATCTGGACATTGAAGCAGACAGTTTAAACCAGCTGTTTTTGCTTTTAGATATAAAAAACCAGAACCAGAAGATCCAGGGACTTTCCGCAGCCGGTATTATCTTAAGCCACGGCTATGCAACAGCTTCCAGTATTGCAGATGCCGCTAACCAGATCATCGGGCGAAAGGTATTCGATGCCATTGATATGCCTCTTGACATGCAGATGAGTGACATCACCGGGCTGCTGGAAAAACACATTGAACGATTTATCACCTGTCAGGACGTAGTACTTCTGGTGGATATGGGTTCTTTAGAGCAGATCCACAGCCAGATGGGCGGCCTGCGAAATTTAAACATCGGCATCATCAACAATATTTCCACTGCCTTAGCTGTTGACATCGGCCTTGGCATCTGTGGGAACCAGAAGCTGGAAGACATCCTGAAACGGGCCAGCGAAAGCAATGTCTGCACCTACCGTATCATCCACAATGTACAGAAGGAAGACGCCGTGATCTTCAGCGGAGAAAACGGCATTGACACAACGGAAAAGCTAAAAGAGCTGATCTTAAAAACTTCCGCCACTTCCATTCCTGTAAAATTTGTGGCTTATGATTATTACCGGCTGATGAAAAACGGCAGCCATGATGAGATTTTTCAGCAATACCATGTAAAATGCATCATCGGGCTTTTCAATCCGGAGATTGAGGGAATTCCTTTTATCTCACTGGAGGACATTATTTCCATGAATTCCGCAGAAAAGCTGACAAACATTTTCTCAGAGTATCTGGATGAAGAACAAATGGAAATATTTAACCAGAACCTGGTAAAGAATTTCTCCCTGCAGAATGTAGTTGAATCCATTACCATTTTAAATCCTGACAAGCTTTTAGATGAAGTGGAACAGGCAGTGGGACGGCTTCAGAAGATCACAGGAAGAAAGATCGCAGGACGTATCATGATCGGGCTTTATGTCCACCTTTGCTGTCTGGTGGAACGTCTGGTCACAAAAACACCTATTGATAATTATCAGGATCTGGAAGAATTTGAACAAAAACATGCCGAATTTATCAGGCAGGTAAGGGACAGCTTTCAGGATATCTCCCGGCATTACCGGGTGGCTCTGCCTGTAAGTGAGATTGCTTACATTTATGATTACATGCATTTGAATTCAAAAAATAAGCTTTCCGGGCAGGCAGAAAGCCCGGCCGTCCGTGAGGACGAATAGGAGGTAAATATGGGTATTGTACTTGCAAGAATTGATAACCGTCTTCTTCATGGTATCGTGGCTACACAGTGGGCCGGACGTTCCGGTGCCCAGCGTATCATGATCATTGATGACACTGTTGCCAATAATGAGCTGACCAAAGCCAGCATGAAGCTTGCCAGACCTACTGGAATGGCTATTTCCATCATTACCGAGGAAACAGCTTTAAATAACTTCAAAGCCGGAAAATACAATGACCACACTGTATTCGTACTGGTTAAAAAACCGGAAACTCTGGTAAAGCTGACTGAGATCGGCGTAAAGGTTCCGGAACTGGTAGTAGGCGGAACCACAAAGCCTGCTGAAGGTGAAGAAGCTGTCAAGCTTTCCCAGAGAGCCTATGCAAGACCGGATGATATTGAAGCTTATAAGAAATTAAAGGCAGCAGGAACTAAGATCTATGCACAGTATGTACCTGCAGACGCAGAAGTTTCTATTGACGAATTTCTGAAATAACCAAAGGGGGAAATTGTTATGCAATTAAGCGCTTTACAAATTGTACTGCTTGTCCTGGTGGCTGCTGAGATCAACGTTGACCGCCGCGGATTATCACTGACACATGCAAGACCTGTTATCGTAGGTTTCCTGTGCGGACTGATCTTAGGCGACATGAACAGCGGTCTTTACATCGGCGGTACTTTCACACTGATGTCCTTAGGCGTTGCCGCTCTTGGCGGTTCTTCTGTACCTGATTACGGCGTTGCAACCATTATTGCATGCGCATTTGCAAAAACAACCGGACAAGGACCGGAAGTTGGTATGACCATTGGTCTTCCTGTTGGTATGCTGGGCGTACAGATGGACGTTTTATACAAGATCTGCAACTCCTTCATTGCCCAGAAATCCCAGAAATATGCCAATGAAAAACAGTTTGGCAAAATGTATGCCATCCTTTACCTTTGCCCTGTTATGGTAGCTGTATTCATGGCATTCCCAACCGCTGTTGCATTAACAGCAGGCGCTCCTTTAGTCCAGGCTATTCTGGATGTGCTTCCTTCCTGGGTAACAGGCGGTCTGTCTGTAGCAGGAAAGCTCCTTCCTGGTCTTGGTATTGCCATGCTGCTCCACTACATGCCGGCAAAGAAGTACTTCAACTACATTCTGATCGGCTTTGTACTCAGCGCATACATGGGCGTACCGATCCTTGGTATCGCATTCCTTGGTGTAGCTTTAGCTTACAAGTTCTATATGGATGAAGAAGCAAAGGAAAATGTAGGATTTGCAGGAGGTCTTGAAGATGAATAATGAGAATGAAGTAATGGAAAAAGCTCCCGTTTTAACAAAAAAAGACTGTGTGAAAGGTGCCATCCGCTGGTCCTTAATGGCAGTAACAACCTTTAACTACGATACCCAGCTTGCTCCAGCCGTTGTTTTCGGTATTGGACCTCTGCTGCGTAAGATCTATAAAGATGATGACGAATACGTTGAAGCATTAAACAACCACTATAAATACTTCAATACTATGCCATGGCTGGCAAATATCGTTCTTGGTGCAACTCTGGCTCTGGAAGACAAAGAGGGAATCTCTTCCCTGGACGCTGTACAGAATATCAAGGTCAGCTTAATGGGACCTTTAGCCGGTATCGGTGATACCTTATTCTGGACACTGCTTCCTACTATCATGGGCTCCATCGCAGGATATATGGCTCTGGAAGGCAACCCTATCGGTGTTATCCTGTGGCTTATCGTAAACATTATCTTCATCTGCATCCGTACACAGTTAATGTGGATCGGATACCGTGAAGGTACCAAACTGATCACCAAAGTGGGCGGTAAGCTTGCTCGCATTACAGATGCTGCTTCTGTTCTGGGCCTTACTGTTGTAGGTGCTCTGTCCGCAACTGTTGTAACTGCAAAAACACCTCTGGCATTCCAGATGGGTGAAGTTAATCTGGCAGTTGCAGATCTGTTAGATAAGATCATGCCTTCTATGATCTCTGTAGCTACTGTCCTGGTACTGTATAAGCTCCTTGGAAAGAAGGGCATGAAGATCACTACCCTGATCCTCATTGTTATCATCTTCTCCATGATCTGCTCTGCACTGGGAATCTTAGCTTAAAACAGTTTTTACAAAGCAACATTAAATAACCTGAAAAAGACGGTTCTGCCCTGTCTCATCTGGCAGGCAGAATCGCTTTTTTACAGACATATGTGAAAATGTTGACAAACAGAAGAATATCATTATGAATGCATTTTGCCTGAAGACACAAACGCAGGCACTAAGGGGAGATTATCATATGGTTGAAGTAAGTGCAGCCAAACGCAATATCACACCGCCATTTCCTATGTACATGCGCGGTTATGCCATGAGAACCGGGAAATCCATTGGTGTTTTAGATGAACTTTACTGCAGAACTCTGGTTCTGCGCATTGACGGGGAGATTTTTATATGGTCCACACTGGATCTGTGCCGGTTGGAAGAACCTATTTCTGACTACGCCCGCACAGTCCTTGCAGGAAAATATTCCGTTCCAAAAGAAAATATCATCATTGGAACGATCCACACACACTCCGGTCCTGATATCAGCTTTGAAGATGAAGGTGAAGACAGAAACCACCGGAAAGCAGTTTACCGTGAACTGGTGATGAAACAGCTTTTTGACGCTGTAGATGAATGCTTTGACCGTGGTTTCTTAGAGGTAACACCTTATATGGTAAAGGGAACAATAGAAGGTGTATACGGAAACCGCAATTATATTGACAAGCCAAGTGATAAAGATATCAACATGATCCTGTTCCGCAATGAAAACCATGTAGTTGCCGGTATGTTCCAGTTTACCTGTCATCCAACTGTCCTTGGCATCCACAACATGAAGATCAGCTCTGATCTTTTAGGAAATGTAGGAAAAGCACTGGATGAAAAATACAATACCATTTTCATTACCATGCAGGGTGCCTGCGGCGATATGGGCAACCGCCAGTACCGTCAGGGAAACAACGAAAAAGAGCTATGGCGTGTCCGCGATGAAGTAATGAAGCAGGTAGATGTTTTCGCAGAAACAGAAACTCCTATGGAGTTAAAAGTTGACTCTGTAAAAACCACAGAATACACCATCCACCAGACTTATGATGTGGATGCCATGAAAGCACAGTTGGCTGAAGACGAAAAGAAACTGGCTGCTGCTGTTACAGAGGATGATAAAAAGCTTCTCTGGTCCGGTGTACGCCATTTAAAGAGAAAGATCGCGGCAGGCGGCGTGAATGTAACACTTCGCTCTGTCATCTTCCATTTAGGCGATCTGGAGATCATCACCATCCCCGGTGAACTGTTCTCTACCTTCGGAATGGAGATCAAAAAGCACTTTAATGCTCCTATGCGTATCGTATGGGGCTATGCAAATTACAGTGCAGGTTATATCGTAGAGAAGGATGAATTTGGAAAAGGCTACGAAAGTATGCAGACTCCATTCCCCCAGGGAGAGGCAGAACTTTATGTAGATCATCTGATCCAGTCCCTGTAATATCCCTTTTTAGGAACATCCCCACTGTTCCCGCCTGGCGCCCTTTGGCGCCGGTCCAGCATATTTTTGCTAATATAATGTTACAGCCTTGCATCTTCTTGCCCGCTTGCAGCGTACAAGAAGCCTTGGGCGTCACCCTTATGAAGATTTAGCGCCAAAAACACTTATGAAAACAAGTTTTCAACGTGCTTTTGCCCCTAAATCTTCGCAAAGCTGAACTGTAACAAAATAATTATGAATTGTAAGGAGGAGCGCTATGAGAAGATATATTATCGCCTCCCATCATTTACTGGCCCACGGCCTGAAAGACACATTAAATTTTCTTACTTCTATGGACGGCATCATCGACATCAGCGCCTATATGGATGACACCGATCTTCCAACCCAGATTAAGGAATTATTCGATTCCTTTGACCCGGAAGACGAGGTAGTAATGATGACTGATATGTTAGGAGGCAGCGTAAACCAGCAGTTCTGCCCTTATGTAAACGATCACCGGCACCTGATCTGCGGTATCAATCTTCCATGCGCTTTAAGCCTGGTATTACAGCCTCAGGACATGCCTCTCACTGCAGAAACCATCCGTAATATTGTAGAAGAGTCAAGAAGCCACCTGATCTATGTGAATGAGTATAATGATGGGGCAAATGAGGACGATGAGTAAGGCATCGCCTACGCTTTCATAACATGATCTATAACACAAACAAAATAAAGCAGCTTTCCATGGAAATACATTCCGGAAAGCTGCTTTTCATTTTAAGCTTGCAGGTTCAAATGATTCAGATAATTCAGTAGATTTTTGTTATTGTCTATTTTTTGTCAATTATATAAAAGTTGTGTTTATCACTATGGAAATTATGTAGAAAAACAGATACAGTCCGTAAAACAAAGTGTGGAAAACGCAGATTGATTTTAAAAGTTTTCGGTGCTAAAACTTAGGCTAGAAAGAAGGGACGCTTATGAAAGAAAGCACAGGAAGGCAGATGTCCAGTTCTCTGCCTGTGATGATACTTTTAAATCTATCCGGCGGAACACAGGATGCCTGCTCTTATTTTTTGCGGGGGCATGTCTTCGCAAATGCACAGACAGGAAATATTGTTTTAATGGGGTGCTATCTCATATCAGAAGATTTAAGGGACTCCATCCGCTATTTTCTCCCAGTTGCCTTTTTTGCACTTGGAGTACTTATGGCCTGTCTGATCCACTCCCGGTTCCGCCGCACAGGACGGCTTCACTGGCGCCATCTGGTACTGACCATGGAGATCATCCTGCTGTTTATCGTCGGTTTTATCCCGAGACAGTTAAACTGGCTTGCAAATGGGCTTACTTCCTTTGCCTGTGCCATGCAGGTACAGTCTTTCCGTACTGTAAGAGGCAGCGCTTATGCCAGCACCATGTGTATTGGAAACCTGCGAAGCGGCATGGATCATTTTTATAAAGCTGTCACTGAAAAGAAAACAGATGAGTTTAAAACTGCTGCTATCTATCTGACTGCTATCGCTTCCTTTACCATTGGCGCTGCCTGCGGCGGACATCTGACCAACCATTTTTCCTACCGCACCATCTGGATCTCCTGCGGACTTCTGATCCTGTGCTTTTTACTGATGCTGATCGAGGAAGAGGACGATCTGGAAGCATTTGAAAAGAAAGAACGCCAGGAGCTGAAAAAAGAACAGGAAGAATTAAAAGAAGAAAAGAAAGAACTTCAGAAAGAGCAGAAAGAGCTTCAAACAGAACAGAACGAATTAAAAGAAGACCAGAAGATCATCCGGGAAATGGATGCAAAAACACAGCAGCATTAAACCTGAATGATTCACGGCAGCGCCGTGAACGTGGCTGTTCCTACTCTATCTGTTTAGATCACCATGCCTGCGATCAGAAATACCGGAATTGCTGCGATCAGGAACAGAACTACATATAAAAAATCCCGTCTGATATACTTTTCATTCTGCACACAATAATATACCTGTCATTTAATAGTTAATCTGCCCAGATTAACTGTCTGAGTGGTGCCATCTCCTCCATCCATACGCCGTTTTCCCTGTCATAAAACTTTGTATCTGAATTTACTGCAAACGGGATGCCTGCCGCCTCCAGAGAGTCACACATGAAAGCCGCAAATTCCATTTGCTCATTCAGGGTATAATCATTTTCATCGTTATAATTTCCAGGCATCCAGGCTCCCACCCAGGTCGGTATCCCTGTTTCCTCCTGCCAGCGCAGCGCATATCCGATCTTTTCCTGGATAAGCTGCCGCTCACTCTCCGCCCCTGAAGTCCAGAGCTTTCGCTCATTTGTCTTGCTGGGACCAGAGGCATAGAAATGCCATTCGGCCATCATATATCCGTTTGCCATTGTCGGCACTCTCAATTCTGACAAATATGCCGGATCAGACCGCAGCCTTGGGGACATCATAAGAATCCGGTCCGGGTTGCTCTGGCGGATCGCGGTTACGGTCTGCTCGATCATCTGATTCAGCATTTCCGGCTGTTTGTTCAGCTCATCGGAACACTCGATCATTAAATCAAAAGCCAGCATGTGGGACTTCGTCTGGTAATGCTCCGCAGCGGTCCGCCACCAGTTTACAACCTCATTGATGGTTTCCTGACACGGATTATTTTTAAACGCATCTGCCCGATAAGCCAGAACCGGTATCATTCCCCTGCTTAAACAATCCTCCATCTGTCGGTCC
>ENA-OQKP01000163-OQKP01000163.1-human-gut-metagenome-genome-assembly--contig:-NODE-163-length-67084-cov-21.208522_pt1 | contig 67084 bp, 64 predicted proteins | sample MGYA00242780_ERZ504802 | MGnify/ENA primary metagenome ERZ504802 (study PRJEB26092, sample SAMD00036406) | human gut metagenome | host: Homo sapiens | study: EMG produced TPA metagenomics assembly of... | reverse complement strand
CCCCTTTTATGGTCATTATATCTTGATTATGATGAAGCTATGAAGGTGTATGAAGATGAAAAAAACAAATTTGAGTACGCAGGTACGGACTATGGCATGGATCTTTATGCCAGAACTAGTATTGACCAGGTGCGTTATAAAGATGGAACGGTTTTAACACTTGATAGGACCATGGGAGGCATCGCTGGCGGTGGAGAAAAACAGGATAAGGAAAACGGTGTCCTGATCATCAGAAACAGCTTCCCGCAATTGGTTGATGTAGATAACCTGCAGGCGGTGCATTTTGGGAACATTGACCAGTGGCTTGAAGTGCGGGAATAAAGTTTTTTTCGGTGATACAGAAAAATCCTCCCATAATTAGATAATGAGAAAATACAAAAAGAACCGATACAAGGTCTTTGCAAGACTGATATCGGTTCTTTTTGGCTAAGTCTGCCAACTGTAAAATTTTGTTTATATATTAACGCATCCTGTTCATGTACAGGAAACGGATTCTAGCGTATACTGAAATTATTGATTACAAGATCTACATAAACTGCAAATACAGGTTCCGGGTTATATCCGGAAGCCATATTTTGCGCTTACCGGTAAAATCTGTAATAGTTGGCATAAAAGTTCATTACATATTCGATATAAGCTTTAAATCTTTTCATTGTCTGTTTCTCCTTTCTTTATCTTATAGCTGTATTATAAGGCAGGTTGGCCGGGATTTCCTGCCAAATAGAAAGAAAAAACAGACAAATCTTGCAAAAAGGAGATTAGGTAAATGTTTCCTGTATATGAGGAGAAGAAAGAAAACCTTCATTTTAGAAGTAAAACGTCCAGACATGCTTCCCCGCACCTTCATAACTCCATAGAATTTATATATATTACAGAAGGAACCCTGGAGCTTGGGATGGGGCAGGAACTGTATCATATGGATAAGGGGGACTTTGCGGTGATTTTTCCGGATGTGATCCACCATTATCAGGTGTTTTCATCAGGGATAAACAGAGGCTGGTATCTGTGGGCAGGGATGACGCTGACAGGACAGTTTGCAGATACTCTTCAAAAATCATGCCCTGATAATCCGGTAATCACATCGAAGAATTTACACCCGGATATCCGGAATGCAGTAAAATGTCTTTATGATAATAAAAAAAGAAAAGATAAGAATCCTGTTGTTGAACAGGCATATGTGCAGATTTTGCTTGCAAGGAGCATCCCCTGTTACAGACTGACGGAAAAGAGCAGTGTGGAGAGCAGTGATATTATCTATCAGACAGTATCTTATATTGCGAAACATTTTAAGGAACAGGTTTCGCTGGAATCTATGGCAAAAGATCTGGGGATTAGCAAATTTACACTTTCACGGGTATTCTCAGGAACTTTCCACAGGAATTTTAACCAGTATCTTAATGAGCAGAGGCTCAATTATGTCTGTGTACATCTGGAGTGTACAGATAAAAGCATCACTGATATATGGCTGGATGCAGGATTCGACAGCCAGAGGACATTTAACAGGGTATTTCGGGAACGGTACAGGATGACACCCAGAGAGTATCGTTCCCTTTATAAAGAGAAATACATTTTACAGACACAGGAAATGGAGGAATTGTGAGAGGCAGTTCTTCCGGTCAGATTGAATAAAACTATCCCGAACAAGTACAAGGTTTTTATGCTTTGTATTTTGTTCAGGATAGTTTTTTTATCCCTATACAGAAATCCGGAAAATATAAGAAAAAAGATATCCAAAAGAACAGTTGTAATAATATACAAAAATCACACATAAAAATTATGCAATTATAACATTGGCTTAGAAAACAGACCTGAGACTTTACAGGAATTTTATAAATTAAATAATTTTGTGCATGTTTTGCCTAAATTTGTTTATATGAATTTAACAGAGAAAAGGATATAATTTTCATCGAACAAGAGGTGCGTAGGAAATAGCAGATGTGAAAACAAGAGGAAGAGACAAAAGCAGAAGACTATCAGATATTTCACTGGTGTAAACGCATGAAAACAACCTGGAGAAACCAGGAGAAAGCGAAGGGAAAAATGGAAGAAAAGAAGTACTTGAAATGGTATAACAAAGTAGGATATGGTTCAGGTGACATGGCTGGAAATGTAGTATATTCATTTCTGTCATCCTTTATCATGATCTATCTGACCAATATAGTTGGTCTGAATGCAGGTATTGTCGGAACACTTATTGCAGTATCCAAACTGTTTGACGGTGTAACGGATATCTTTTTTGGAGCTATGATCGATAAAACAAAGAGCCGACTTGGAAAAGCAAGACCCTGGATGCTTTACGCATACATTGGCTGTGCGGTAACCCTGGTGGCAAACTTTGCTATTCCGACCAATATGGGGAAATTTGCACAGTATGCATGGTTCTTTATTGCCTACACCCTTTTAAATGCAGTATTCTTTACTGCAAACAATATTGCTTATGCGGCACTTGTAGCATTAGTAACCAAGAACAGCAAGGAACGAGTTGAGATGGGATCCTGGAGATTTATCTTTGCTTTTTCAACTGTCCTTATTATTCAGTCAGTAACAGTTAAGTTTGTACAGATCCTTGGAGGCGGGGCACATGCCTGGAAAGTGGTTGCCATCGTGTTTGCGATTGTAGGTGTCATTGTAAATACAATTTCTGTTTTCTCTGTAAAAGAGCTTCCGGAAGAGGAACTGAATGGCGATGGAGTTGTTGATGATGAGATAGAGAAATATGGTCTTGTAGAGGCAGCGAAACTTCTGTTTTCTAACAAATATTACATTATGATCTCCGTAACATATATTGTACAGCAGACATATTCTGCCATGCTGAACATGGGTATTTACTATATGACATATGTCCTTCTTAATGAAGATCTTTATGCTGTATTCTCCTGGGCAATCAATATTCCGCTGATCATTGCCCTGATCATAACACCTACACTGGTAGCTAAATGGAAAGGTCTTTACAAACTGAATATCGTAGGTTATGCGATTGCAACTGTCGGAAGAGCACTTGTTGTTGTTGCGGCTTATATGCATAGTGTACCTCTTATGATTCTCTTTACTGCCGTATCTTCATTCGGACAGGGACCATGGCAGGGTGATATGGGAGCAGTTGTGGCAAACTGTTCTGAATATACTTACCTTACAAAAGGCAAAAGAATTGATGGAACCATGTATTCCTGTACATCTTTTGGAACCAAACTTGGCGGTGGAATCGGTACTGCGCTGACAGGATGGCTTCTGGCTGCAAGTGGATTCAATGGTGAAGTTGCTGCTCAGTCTGCATCCTGTCTGAGTATGTTACATTTCATGTATCTGTGGCTTCCTGTAATCCTTGCCCTGGTAATCACCTTTATTATGACCAAGATGAATGTGGAAAAAGCAAATAAAGAACTGAGAGCTAAAAGATTGAATGGTTAAGTCGAAAAAATGAAAATATTTTCCTTTCTTTTGCAGATGGGGATGATTAAGAACAAAAAGGGGAATCAGTTATGAACTATAATGGATTGAAAGAAGACAAAAGATTAGTTAAAGTGGTACCGTCGGCAAGACAGATTGCATATGAAAACATGGAGTTTTTCTGTTTCATTCATTTTACTGTAAATACTTTTACAGGAAGTGAATGGGGAGACGGAACAGAACCGGAATCTATTTTTAACCCGACAGAGCTGGATGCACGCCAGTGGGCGAAAACAGCAGCAGAGGGTGGGATGAAGGGCCTGATCCTTACATGTAAACATCATGACGGATTTTGCCTGTGGCCATCCAAATACACCGAGCACAGTATAAAAAACTCACCGTATAAAAATGGAAAAGGGGATATTGTCAGGGAAACAGCTGAAGCATGCCGGGAGTTTGGCCTTAAATTCGGTGTTTATCTTTCACCCTGGGACAGAAACAACAGTAGCTACGGAAAAGGAAAAGAGTATGACGATTACTATCTAAACCAGCTGACAGAGCTGCTGACAGAATATGGTGATATCTTTGTAATCTGGCTGGACGGTGCATGTGGTGAGGGACCAAATGGAAAAGTCCAGAAATACGACTGGCAGAGATATTATAAAGTGATGCGTGAACTGCAGCCAAATGCAGTGATCTCCATTTCAGGCCCGGATATCAGATGGTGCGGAAACGAAGCCGGGGAAGTAAGACCGAGTGAATGGAGCGTTGTTGCAAAGGATATGACTGATCCGGCGATCACAGCAGCGTTAAGTCAGCAGGAAGATAATGAGGAATTCCGAAACAGACCGTTGGACGAGACCCAGACAGACCTTGGAAGCAGGGAGCGCCTTGTAAATGAAAAAGAGCTTGCATGGTATCCGGCAGAGACTGATGTTTCTATCCGTCCAGGCTGGTTCTATCATGAGGAAGAAGACAATCAGGTCCGTTCATTTGAAAACCTGAAAGACATTTACTTAAAATCCGTAGGGGGAAATACCACATTATTATTAAATCTTCCTCCGATGAAAAATGGTCGTATCCATGAAACAGATGTTGCAAATCTGAAACAGTTAGGCGAGTTTATTGAGAATACATTTAAATACAATCTGGTTGATGAAGCAGGTATTACAACGATTCCGCCACTTGACTGTCAGGAGAAAGAACCTACAGTATTAAGAACTGATGATTACGAGACTTATTTTATGAATGAAGCAGGAACAAATAAACTTATGATCAAGCTTAACTGGATTGAGAAAAAGAAACTTAATTATCTGGTGCTGAAAGAGGCCATTCCATTCAGTCAGAGAGTAGAGAAGTTTAAAGTCTGCTATGAAGAAAATGGATCTATGAAAGAATGTTATAATGGAACTACCATTGGATATAAAAAGATCATTGATCTCAAAGGAATCCAGACAGATTTCCTGGCAATCGTGATCGAAGACTCCAGAGTAGCGCCTGTAATGTCTTTCGTGGGAGTATATTAACTAAAAACTGGCATTTTCAATTGAAAAATGAGTCCACTTTTTCAGATAAACAAGGTTCTTACATTTAAAAGTAAATCAGGATAAAATGAAATCCTAAGATATAAAGTGCGTATGAATTCATATATTGAGGGGGTTGAAATGGCAGCATATTATTTAGCGGTAGATATCGGAGCATCCAGCGGACGTCATATCCTTGGACATATGGAAAACGGAAAAATGGTTCTGGAAGAAATTTATCGTTTCGAAAATGGAATGGTAAAGAAAGACGGAGAACTCTGTTGGGAATTTGACCGCCTTTTTAAAGAGGTTGTAAATGGTCTGAAGAAATGTAAAGAGATCGGCAAGATTCCGGTAAGTATGGGTGTAGATACATGGGGCGTTGATTTCGTACTGCTTGACAAAGATGACAAAGTTCTTGGAAATACAGTAGGATATCGTGATCACCGTACAGAGGGAATGGACGAAGAAGTTTATAAGGCTATTTCCCTGAAAGATCTTTATGCAAGAACAGGTATCCAGAAAGCTGATTATAATACCATCTATCAGCTGATGGCAGTGAAAAAGAAATATCCGGAATATCTGGAGCAGGCAGAGACACTTCTTCATGTGCCGGATTACTTCCATTTCCTTCTTACAGGACAGAAAGCCTGTGAGTACACAGAAGCTACGACAGGACAGCTTGTAAGCCCGATTACCAAGGACTGGGATTATGAACTGATCGATATGCTTGGTTATCCGAGAAAAATGTTCCAGAAACTGATCATGCCCGGAACAAGCATCGGACATCTGTCAGATAAGATCAGAGAAGAAGTGGGATTTGATCTGGAAGTAGTTGCGCCTGCGACACATGATACAGAATCCGCTGTACTGGCAGTTCCTGCAAATGATGATGACTTTATCTACATCAGTTCCGGAACCTGGTCACTGATGGGAATTGAGAGAAAAGAAGCAGACTGTTCTGAGAAGAGCTGTAAGATGAACTTCACAAATGAAGGCGGTTATGCAGGCCGTTTCCGTTATCTGAAGAATATTATGGGACTCTGGATGATCCAGTCTGTGCGTCATGAAGTGAATGATGCATACAGCTTTGCAGAAATCTGCGCAATGGCAGAGGAAGCAAGGGATTTTCCGTCAAGAGTAGATGCGAATGATGAGTGTTTCCTTTCTCCTGACAATATGACAGAGGAAGTTAAGGATTACTGCCGCAGAACAGGACAGAAGGTTCCGGAAACTCTGGGAGAGATTGCAACAGTTATCTACACAAGTCTTGCAGAATGCTATGCAAAGACAGCAAAAGAGCTGGAAGAGATGACCGGCAGAACTTACAGCCGTATTCATATCGTAGGCGGCGGTTCCAATGCAGGATATCTCAATGAGCTGACTGCAAAGGCAACAAAGAAAGCAATCCATGCAGGCCCCGGAGAGGCAACTGCAATCGGAAATATCACAGCACAGATGCTGAAAGCAGAAGAGTTTAAAACAATCGAAGAGGCTCGTACTATCATTCATGAGTCCTTCGGTGTAAAAGTCTACAAAGAATAGAAACTGCTTCAGATATATTATTTAAAAAGAACTGAAGTAGAAAAAGAATCCTGGGATTTTCAGGATTCTTTTTTACTAAAAAAAATAAATACATTTAGAGTTCCACTGGCAGTAGCGACCATGTTTCAATTATGACAGTTAAAAACTACAGGTGATAAAGCTGATAGAGAAGACGCCGTTTTACTGAAAGTGTTCTGTATTCAGTACCAGCTGTTTGCGGAACTGCGAAGGTGACATGCCGCACTGTTTCCGGAAAAATCTACTGAAATACAATGGATTTTCGTACCCTACCAGATTGGATATTTCCGTAATATTATAACTGGTTGTTTCCAGAAGCATTTTTGCATTGGTAACTCTTAATGACTGGATATACTGAGCTGGTGTGGTATTGGCATATTGACGAAAGTTTTGTATGAACCAGCTGATGCTCATATTATGGGATGCAGCGTAGTTCTCAATGCTGATGGGCTTGTTATAGTGCATGCGAAAATACTGTGCAGCCTGTTCCATTTCATTCATATTCTGCAAGTTCTTTTTCCGCGGTTTTTGCAATGTCAGCCTGTGAAGATGGATCAGGAGGATCATGAAATAATTCACAAGCATTTCTTCATAAGAAATTCTCTGTAAATTAAGTTCTTCAATCATGGACATGAAAAGATTTTTATATTCAATAGAAATTCCGGTATATATAATATGGGTATTGTCTGAGATGCCGTATTTTCTCAAAATGTTCTTTACATTATTCCCGGTAAAGTGAACCCAGTAAACTTCTGTCTGATCTGCCCCGTAATAGTAATAGCGTTGTTCCTCTTTCGGACGGTAGAGAACCATATTTCCGGCTTCTACAACAGTCGGTTTTCCATCAAAATAGAAATGTGCCCGTCCGGATGCGATATATAAAAGCTGATAGTCAAGCCGGCCTTTTGGACGGTGAGTAGGAAGTTTCTCTATGGTATATAGATGATAAGTGCCGCAGCTTCCAATAAAAAGAGGATGTTTTTTGTCCATAAAATCAATTTTCGATTTGTGGTAGTATGCCGATAGTGTATACAAGCGAATCCCTCCTGTCATATTATACAAATTAAATAAATGATATTTGTGCATTTTTACATTTCCGCAAAAATCAAGCGGATAACACGAATTTCATTTGTAAAAGTATAACATTTTGTGCATGTTTTGTCGAATGTTGTTTATGTATTTTTTTAAAAGAAAAAAGTATAATGATAGCACAGCAAAAACAAAACATTAAACGTATTGGGAGGATATCACATGATCGTACCTAAGCATTATGAAAATCTTAACATGCTGCATGAGAATACCATGCCATACCGTTCCTACTATGTACCGGCTTCTGCCTGCATGGGAGCTCTCGTACACGACAGGGAAAAATCAGACAGAATAGAATTTCTGAATGGAAACTGGAAATTCCGTTTCTATGAGAGTATTTATGACCTGCAGGAAAAATTTTATGAAGAAAACTATGATACAAATGGGTTCGGGGAGATACCTGTACCGGGGATCTGGCAGAATTTCGGCTATGATGAGCATCAGTATACCAATGTACGTTATCCGATTCCCCTTGATCCGCCATACGTTCCACAGGACAACCCATGCGGGGCATATGTCCATGAGTTTGAGTATGAAAAAGATGAACATGCACCAAAAGCATATCTGAATTTTGAAGGTGTGGATTCCTGCTTTTATGTATGGTTAAACGGATGCTATGTAGGATACAGCCAGGTTTCACACTGTACCAGTGAATTCGATGTGACAGATTTCATCCGTAATGGAAAGAATACACTGGCAGTGCTGGTTCTGAAATGGTGTGATGGCACTTATCTGGAAGACCAGGATAAATTCCGAATGACCGGTATTTTCCGTGATGTATATCTGTTAAAGAGACCGGAAGCAGTTCTGTATGATTACTTCACTACTACGAAACTACTGGGAAGTGCAGCAGAGGTGGAGATCTGTGCAAAATTTCTCGGCAATGCAGCAGAAACTGTAAACATCCGGATCCAGGATATGGATGGCAACACAGTGGCAGCGGGTGGATTTAAAGAAACAGCTGAAGGGGAATACTCCCATAAAGCAGTGTTTACAATCATGGAACCGAAGCTCTGGAATCCGGAAACGCCATATCTTTATCAGGTAGTATTTGAGACTGAAGGAGAAGTAATCACCGACAGGATTGGTCTTCGTGAAGTAAAACGTGATGGAAGCGTAATCTATATCAACGGGGTAAAAGTGAAGTTCAATGGTGTCAACCGTCATGATTCCGATCCGGTGACAGGAGCTGTGATCAGTATTGAACAGGCAGACCTTGACCTGAAGATGATGAAAGCTAATAATTTTAACGCAGTACGAAGCAGCCATTATCCGAATGCACCGTATTTCTATCAGCTGTGTGATGAATATGGACTCTTTGTGATCGCAGAGGCGGATAACGAAAGCCATGGTACCCAGAGCCAGTATCTGAAGAACCAGGAATGGGATAATGTAGTAGAACATTGGAATAAACGCATCTCCAATAATCCGGATTTTATCCCGGCTACCATGGATCGTACAAAGCTCTGTGTATACCGTGAGAAGAACCGCCCATGTATTGTGATGTGGTCCATGGGAAATGAATGCGGATACGGATGTACCTTTGAAGAAGCCTTAAAGTGGACAAAAGAATTTGACCCTACCAGACTCACTACATATGAAAGTGCTTTTTATCAGAGCACAGACAGGGAATATGATTATTCCAATATTGATGTAGTCGGAAGAATGTACCCGGCATTTTCAGAAATTGAAGAATATATGGAAAAGAATCCGGAAAAACCACTCCTTTTGGTAGAGTACTGCCATGCTATGGGAAATGGCCCTGGAGATTTGGAGGACTATTTCCATTTTATCCAGAAATATGATGCACTTTGCGGTGGATTTGTCTGGGAGTGGTGTGACCATGCGATTTATAAGGGAAAAGCCGAAAATGGAAAAGCAATTTACTATTATGGCGGCGATCACGGGGAAGAGATCCATGATGGAAACTTCTGCATGGACGGACTGGTATATCCGGACAGAAAGCCACATGTCGGGCTGAAAGAATATAAGAACATATACAGACCTGCAAGAGTACTTCATTATAACCAGGAAACAGGTGATGCTGTACTTCATAATTATCTGAACTATGTGGATTTAAAAGATTACATTTATTTAATATATGAAATGAGCGTTGATGGAGATGCCAAATATGTGACTCATATAAATCTGGATGAGAGTATCCCGGCTCATGGCGAAGGGAAAATCAAACTTCCTGTTTCTGTTCCGGACAAAGGAAAATGTTATCTGAGAGTATTCTATTATCTGAAAAATGGCACACAGCTTATGCAGCCGGATACGTTACTGGGATTTGATGAGATTCTCTTAACGAATGCAGATGGAAGAAACCAGAAAGCAGCAGAGCTCCTTTCAGAATCTGAAACAGATGATATTCTTACAGTGGAAGAAAATGATAAATTCTTTACAATCCATGCAGGACAGAAAACCACCTATGTATTTAACCGCCTGACAGGACTGTTTGAAGGACTGAACGTAAATGGCAAAGAAATCCTTGATCGACCAATGGAACTGAACATCTGGAGAGCTCCGACAGACAATGACCGTAAGATCAAACTGGAATGGATGAATGCACATTATGACCAGAGCTATGCAAGGGCATATGAGACTTTCTGCAACATTGAAAACGGACAGGTACATATTACAGGAACCATGAGTGTCTCAGCACCTACTGTACAGAGGATCCTGAACGTGAATGCAGAGTGGATCATAACTCCGGGCGGTGCAATCCGTGCAAAAATGAATGTAAAGAGGGATATGGAATTCCCGATGCTCCCAAGGTTCGGAATCCGGCTGTTTCTTAATAAAGAATTTGACAATGCGGAATACTATGGAATCGGACCAGATGAAAGTTATGTAGATAAAAAGAGATCAGGTCATCATGGAAGATATTGTGCGGAAATTCATGAGATGCATGAAGATTATCTGCGTCCGCAGGAAAACGGAAGCCATACAGACTGTGATTATCTGATCCTCAAAGGAATGGATCTTACTTTTGCAGCAGCAGGAGAAAAGACATTCTCCTTTAATGCATCACCATATACACAGGAAGAACTGACAACAAAAAAACACAGCTACGAGCTTCAGCCGTGTGGAAGTACTGTTGTATGTCTGGATTATGCACAGAACGGAATCGGTTCTAACAGCTGTGGACCGGAATTGTCAGAGCAGTATCGTCTGGATGCAGAAGAATTTGATTTTGAGATTAAAATAGTAATTAAATAATATATGTTCTGAAATAGATAGACATATTGATGTAGAATAGAACTATCCCAAATAAGGTACAAAGTATAAATCATTTGTACTTATTGGGATAGTTTTATTTAAAGTCGACTGTATAAAAATTATTAATTGACAGGTTATGCTATTCTGGCAATTATTTTGTTTCCGATGCAGAATCAGTATTGGAGATTGATTTAATATACTGACTCGGTGTAACGCCCTCATGGGATTTAAATACACGGCTAAAATAGAAATAATCGGTAAATCCAACCAGTTCAGCAACATCTTTCACCCGGATTTCCGGATTGTTCTGCATGAGATTTTTTGCCATGTTAAGGCGAAGTTCTCCTACATATCTGCTAGGAGTGATATTGTATTCTGCTTTGAACAGGGTGGATATATATTTCTCGTTCAGATTGAAAAGATCCTGAAATATCTTATATGTAATCTGTGTGGTAAAGTTCTCATCCAGCCATTCTTTGACCTGTTTTGCCAGAGTCTGCTGATCCCGTTTTGTAAAATCATCTGTATACCCCAGATACTGGTTTACTTCGTCCAGGATTGTTTTTTCCAGGTCGGAGTATGTCTGGCAGGAGCCGATAATTTCATCAATGTTGGATATAAGCTGTCCATGTGACTGAATGGGGAGCTGTTCCAGAGTATTGAAAAAATAGTGAAGATCTGTTACAAGCTGGAATTGTGTGACTTCGTTTTTATTCCAGAAACCTGTCATGGATCGGAGGCAGTCGGAGATCTTCTGCCTTTTGATGTATTCACCAAGGTTAGAACATATCTGTTTGATCTCAGGGGAAGGTGCAATATTGGTATCGGTTTCAGATTTAATATGGAATATTCTGCTGCAACCGAAACGGATATGGAATAGGGCATAAAGGTATGCTTCCTGACGGATAGAATAAAGCTCTCTGCCATCTGTACAGGTATTGGAGATTACCAGATTTAATGGTTCTTCGCTGTTATCGTGGAGCGAATAAATATTTTTGGCAATGCCATCTAAATCCACATCAGAAGAACTAGGAGTAATTACAGCATAAATACATTCGTTGTAATGTCTTCCTGGCAGCACAATAATTGAGGCCTGGAAAGTGGTCTCCAGTTTCTGAATCTGTTCACGGCTTATTGGTTGTAAAGGACTGTGCAAAATGCTTTCTGTATATATATTATTGCACAGGGATCCTGCAAACAGGATCATAAAAGTACAGTTACAGGAAAGTAAAGGATTTTTATCGGAAGTTTCGCGACTGTTAAAAGATATTATTCTTTTCAGATAGTCTTCCTGAAGAATCCTGGTAGTTTTGCTGATCTGTTTCTGGCTGGAGTCTATGATTTTTCTGAGTGGTTCTATGGAAATTGGTTTCAAAAGATAATCCTTGACTCCAAGATTCATGGCAGTGCGTGCATATTCAAATTCCGCATAAACAGTTAATATTACAAACTGAGGAAAGAAATTCTTTTCATGAATCTGACGAATCATTTCCAATCCGTCCATGACTGGCATACGGATATCTGTAAAAACAAGATCTGGTTGATTCTTTAAAATGCTCTCCATTCCCTCACTTCCATTCAGGCAGACATCCAGGATTATTATATCTTTGTAAGTGATTGTTAAAAGTTTTGCGATTCCTCTTGCGATAGCTGGTTCATCTTCTACAATTATGATTTTCATGCTAATTCCTCCATGTTATCTTCTGCTGCGGAAGATCCCAAAGGACCTCCGATTGTTATTGTTACCCAGTCATTATCATTTGTAACATTAAAATAAGCGTTTCCTTTATAAAAAATACTCAGACGTAAAACCGTATTTTCCAGACCATAGCCCTGACGTTCGGGAAGAGTGGGGGAGACAGTGGCATCGGTTGCTACTTTAAAATGTTGGATATGCTTTTGCAGGTTGCTGAATACTTCCATATCAAAAGAATTTCCATTGTCACTGATAGAAAGATACCAGTTTGCATCATCACACCAGGAGTGTACCTTTATTTTCCATGGTGGTGAAATCTCACATCCGGATTTGCGGAACCCATGCTGGAAGCAGTTTTCTATGACAGGCTGAACGATTAATTTTGGTACATGGAGTTTTTCGATAGAAGAATCCAGTTCCCATGTACATATAAAATCATTCTCATAGCGTATCTTCATGATGTATAGATAGCTTTTGGCGTTGGCAATTTCCTGTCCCAGTTCAACTGCCTGACCCGTAAATGACAGAGAATAACGTAAAAGGCTTGCCAGTTCGCTGCACATCTGAAAAACCGTAGTATCCCCACTGTTGAGACCGGTCATTCCGATCACGGACAGGGTATTGTAGAGAAAATGGGGATTCAACTGTGCTTCCATAGCCTCATAATGGGCCTGAAATTCCCTGCGGCGAGATTCGTTCAGCAATACAGTTTTATTGTAAATTTCAGCAAGATAACTCTGAATTGTCTGGGTCAGTAATACAATCTCGTTCGTAGAGCTTGCTGAAGTTGGTTTTAGCTGAATGTTGGAATCAGGGTCAATACTTTCTAACTGATGAACCAGCTCGTTCATTGGGCGGACTAACATACGTGTCAGTATAAACAGGAAAGAAGACATAACAATTCCCAATATGAAGAAAAGCAGGGCACTGGTTAAAATCAGGTTTTTCATACTGCTCATATAAGTAGCGGTACTGCTTGTGAGGATAAATGTCCAGCCGGTAAGTGGGGATACCGTATAACAGCTTAAACTCGTATCTTCAAATGAAAAAACATGGCTGGAATTATCTTTAGTGCATTTTAAGTATGTCTGATAGAGACGGCTGGTATCTGTCTGCGGATCACTGTTATATACCAGTTTTTGGTCTTGGTCAAGGATTGCGATGGAATGGTCTTCTGGCTGATTAAACTCATTGAGCAAATCCTTGAGTACGTCTACATCAAAATCGAAGATGAGCAACCCATATTTATCGTATACGGTACGCATGGAACGGATGATTGAAAATGAATCTTTGCTGTTTCTCCAGAAATTTGAATGAGGGGCTGCATAATCGACATAGGCAGTATTGTTGAGATAACAGGTAAGAATGTCATTGTCTTTCAGATATTCCTTCTTCAGATAGTTATAATCAGATTTTGTATTGCATACCCCCACATTATCATAATAGTTACTCAAATAGCTTACGGAGCCATAAAGACCGTTGGCATGCATGGCCATAAGGAATGAATCTTTGAATATGGAGTTTACCGGTATATGGTTGGAAAAATAATTCTCCGGGGAGTCGGTGATTGTCTTTGCATACTGTAGAAGAGTCTCATTTGTCTGCAGGCTTTTTAAGGTGTTGTCTGCGTTGGTTATCATCATGTCCAGTCTGTCTGAGAGCATGGAGGTATTACTGATAATAGAATCCACAGAACTTTTTTTCAGGGATTTCTGTGTATAGTTGTAGAAAAAAACAGAACATGCCAGCAGTAAGATAAGGTTCAGCAAAAAACAGGAGATATAGATTTTTTTCTGAAAGGATGTTCTGTGAAAGATATTAAATTTCTTTTTCATAGGTCGGCCTCCGCTGAAATTTTGATAGTTATATTATAGCATTGAGGACGGGAAATATTTTGATTTGGTCCTTAGTGACATTGAAATGCCGAATATCGACGGGATGAATCTTGTAGCATATATAAAAAAACATCTGCCGGAGGTTTTGATTATTTTCATTACGTCCCATTTGAAGTATGCTATTGATGCCTTTGAGTTATCAATTTTTAGATATATTCCAAAAAATACTTTGAGTTCAAGATTGCCTTTAGCATTAAGAGATGCATTCAATATGATAAAAATGCAATCAGACAAATTTTATACGATAGAAATGCCAAGCAGAGTTGAAAAAATCCCTTATAATAAAATACTGTATATTCAGCGTGAAGGGAAAAATTCGGTGATCACATTATTAGATAATTCCACAACGAAAGTCAGAAAGAGTTTATCACAGGTATTTAAAGAACTTAAGTCAGAAGATTTTATATATGTAGACCGTGGGGACATAGTGAACCTGGCGCATATTATGGGAATTAAAGATAGTGTGGTAGAATTACAAAATGGTGTTCGTCTGCCAGCAAGTCAGGCAAAATTAGATTCGATAAAATCCAGACTGAGTGAATTTTGGGGAGAACGAATATGAATGTATCATATGAGGCGACTGAAATAATTGTTAGTTTCATTGAGATGTTTCTGCTTTTCAGGATTTATGGAATCATACTCCGAAAACATAAAAGAAGGGAGTCTACGAAACAAGGCATAATACTTGCAATAATTGGAACTGCTATCATGCATATCTGTAATTATATAGCAGTTTTTTCATATTTCAATATATTGGTGTTTGTTCTCTTTACCAGCATTACAGCATTGTTTATTTATAAGATAAATTATGTTGTTCTATTTTCTGTGTCCAGTTTTTATATGCTGTGTATTAGCTGTTTTGACTTTTTGTCTTTCACTCTTGTTTCAACCCTTTTTGGAGGATATGATACGTTTCTACGAATGGTGTCTGTTCCAAGCATATTTCGATCAGTAACAATCATCATAATAAAATTTTTTTGGATTATGATATTTTTTATACTCAAGAAGTATTTATATAGATTTTCATTAAACCAAAAGAGCATATATACTTTTTTGATAATAGCTCTTGCTGGCTTCACGGGATTTATATACTTAGTAAACCAAACATTCAAATCGTTTAGCCATGCTATGACAGGAATGTGGTTAATATTTGTCGTTATATTTTCATTAGTGTTTTTTGTGATTTATTTCGTTTTGGAAAGCAGAGAAGAGAAAATGAAATTAAACTTTGCTGAAATGAGAAATTCTTTACTGGAAGAAAACTATCAGACCATTAATGATATATATATGAAAAACGCAAAGTTATACCATGACCTCAATAACCATCTGAATATACTTTATCAATTATTAGAGAAAGAAAATGTATCAGAGGCAAAGGCATATATCCGGGAAGTAAGTAAACCGATTATGCAATTATCAAAGAGTGTCTGGACAGGCATAGATGCAGTAGATGTTATTATCAATAGCAAAGTGGAAAAGATGAAAGAGAAAGGAATCCCCGTAGAGGTTAATGTGGAGTTCCCAGACAATACTAATATCCTTCCGCATGATATGTGCACAATAATATCAAATCTGTTAGATAATGCCATCGAAGCAACAGAGAAGTTGAAAGACCCTGGAAGTGTGTCGCTTGTTATTCGTCGTATCAATCATTTTTTATTAATTAAAGTTTCTAATGATGCGATTACAGGAAAAAAAGATTTTGTGGTATTCCCGGATACAAGCAAAGAAAATAAGAATCTACATGGATGGGGGCTGCCAAGTGTCAGAGATGCTGTAGATAAATATAATGGCTCTTTTAAGTGTACGAATAAGGATGGAAAATTTGTTGTGACTATTATGTTGTTTTATGAGAGCAGATAGAATAATGAATTTTACAGAAAACGGATCACTGTAACCAAAATGCGGAATAATTAGATATAATGATATTGCACAATTTTATGAAAAATAAGGGTCTGAATGAAATTGTGCAATACTCTCTTACATAAGTATAAACCGACTTTGATTAATCAAATAGAAAAGTATATTCCTTTATCTTTTCAAAAATAATATTCTTCATATCTTCTTCGGATAAATATATGATATCGTCTTGTTTTTCTAAATAAAATGAATATCTCCATATCCATCATGATTTACCTTTAAAATATTCTTGGGATTAGAAGTCCACATACTTCCTTCGCTCTTATATATGACTTCAATACCTAAAAATTTATAATGGATATAATCCTCAGTTTTTTCTAGCTTTGTTATGTAAATATTATAACAATCTGACGGAAATTTCATTGTCTTAATAGAATGTGAACTCTGCAAAAAAGTTACACTAAAACCAATTTGGAGAAAATAACCTGTTTTCAAGCTTTTTAGCTATTTAGTGTAACTTTTATGAAAAGTTCAGATAGAACCAACAAATTTGGAAATCTTCTCCTGTATTTTTTCTCAGATTCCTCTATTGATATTTTCAATTTCAATCCCCCTTTTTGGTATTATTGTTGCAGCTCTACAGGAATCAGATATTGTTAATACTATAAACACCTCCTTATATCAATTTATTATCCGGAATATTATAATAACATTTTTAAATAGGTCGTCAAGCAAGTCGGTGAAACAATTATATATTTTTAATATAGCATAGAAGGGTAAAAGACTAATTATCATTGTGTAAAAGAAAACCACAATATTAAAAATTAGTGGACGCAATTACGGGATTTGGTGGACGATTTTAACTATTATAAAAATTGAGTGATATACTTTAAATCATCCAATACATAAGGTTGTTGGAAATAAAAAAAGGGGTGGTGAGAAATGAAAATCAACGAATTTAAGGAATCAGATGAGTTCCAAAAAAAAGAAATGGATGAAAAACTTTCAGGTGTAGAATTAGAAAAAATAATCAGTTTAAGCTATTTTGTAATTAACGCACATAAGGCTAAAGCGATTATCAATACTTCTGGAAAAGTATCGGTTATTTCATGTTAAAATGTAGAAAGGATGAAGAAAAATGAAGATTAACGAGTTCAAAGAAAACAATGAAGCAAAAAAAGAAGTAATGGAACAGAGAATGGAATCCATGAAGCTGGAAAGCATTAACAGCCTTTGGTATCTTGTAGTAGCCAAACTGAAAGCAATCGTAGGAAGTAAAGGTTAAAATCCAATTTAGCAACAAAATTATAAAATCATATGGAGGTAGAACTTTATGAAGATCAATGAATTTATAGAGAACGATGAAGACAAGAAAGAGGCAATGGAGCAGAAAATGGAATCTCTGAAACTGGAAAGCATCAGCAGCCTGTGGTATTTAGTCGTGGCATCGTTAAAGGCTATTGTTGGCAGCAAAGGCTAAGAGTTGATTATATTTTAGAGAGACTATTTCGCTACAGATTTCCATCAACTTATATAATAGGTGTTTGTGAAGCAAATGCGTTCATGCCTTTATTCATAAACACCTATTTGGAAAAGGAGATTTTGAATATGAAACTGGTTAATTATAATTTAAAGGTTGGCAATAAGACATTGTTGGAGAATATCAATTTGTCATTCAAGAGCAATGTTATCAATCATATTTTAGGCAGCAATGGTGCAGGCAAATCTAGTTTTGCGAAATCATGCGTTGGTATGTTGAAATATGAAGGGAAGATTTCTGGAAATAGTGGTGCAATACTTATAGGCAGTGGCAGTAATGTGCCGTCAGAATTTACAATTGATGATCTTTTGGAGTTACTGAAAAAACGATTTGAGCCTCAAAAAGTAAAAGGTTTGTATGACCTGCTGAAGTTGAATACAGTATCTGGCAAATTGCAAATAAAGAAAATGAGTGATGGACAGAAACAAAAAATTAAACTATTGGCTTTTCTGTCAGAAGACCCTAAAGTCATTATTCTGGATGAGTTTACCAATGCGCTAGATAAAAATAGTGCCTTGGATTTATATCACTTTTTTAACGAATACAATAAAATGCACGATGTAGTAATTATAAACATTACACACAATTTGTCCGATTTAGAATATATGGAAGGAAAGTATTACTATATCTGTAACCGGAGTATAACAGAAGTTGAAACTAAAGAAGAGATTATAAATTTGTATGTGAGGGGGGAGTGATATGGAATTTAAGAAAAACATTAAAAACCGCTATTTTTTATTCTATCTGCTGACAGTAGTTATATGTTTTCTACTCGGATATGTTTTACTCCTTAGTCTGGACAAAATTGCACATCCGTCAATAGGAGAATTGTACATCAGTGTTTATACAGTGTTCACACAGCTTGGAATGCTTATTTTTCCGGTCTTAGTGATTCAGACATTTTCCACTGATTACAAAGGAAAAAACATACTGTTTTATAAATTAATGGGATACAATTGGAATCGTTATTTTTTAGCAAAAGTAGGAACGATCATATTCTGGTTTAGCTTAATAACGATTGCCGGTATAGTAACGATAAGTTCAATTTATGGAGATTTCTCATATACGTTAGCAACTATATTTTATTTTGAATGCGCACTTTTGTATGAAGTTTTATTAGCCAGTATGTGGGGATTCTTATTTAAGAGTGTGATAGGAGCATATGTGATTAATTTTTCTTTTTGGTTATTTGCAATGGTAGCTTCAGTTGCAAATTCAAAATTGAGTTTTTTAGTGCGGTATGATGCCTCAAACCCAGTGTTTTTAAAGTTTAATAAATACTTTAACACACATAACAATGATTACCTTGATATCACGGGTAATATTATTTACACAATAGTATTTGCAGCATTTATTTTATTTATAATTTGTATTTTTAGAAGGAGATGGGAAAAAAATGGACTTTAAAGGATGTGGAATATTACTTACGGAAAACTGTAATGCAAGGTGCAAGATGTGCTGTGACTCAAGGGGAATGGTGAGAGGAAAAACCCTATCATTAGAGGAATTGGACTTAATTCTTACTAATATTAAAGAGTGCAAATTCATTAACATAGTCGGGGTAACAGGCGGCGAACCAATGCTTTATCCAGAACTTGTTGAGCATATAATCAATTTCGATTACGGCAGAGAAGTTGGAGTGACCATTAAAACGAATGGCTTTTGGGGTGCAAACATAGAGAAAGCAAAGTCATTTATAACAAGGAATAAAGAGAAGTTAAGAATGATTTCCTTTAGCTATGATGAATTTCATAAGGAATTTATAGACCTGCAGAACATTATAAACATTATTGACATTGCAGATGATCTGGAAGTCAGCACTGAGATTGTCGGTTGTTTCTTGAAAGATGGTATGCAGCCAGGAGATGTAGTTAATGAGCTGGGTGAGTATGCGTACAAAACAAAATTTGCATATCAACCGGTAATCAATACAGGGTCAGCAGAATTATTTCCTGAGTCACAATTCATAAAGTTATTTAATTTGAACAAACACGAAGGACGCTGCATTGGACTTCTGGATAGGACGCTCCTAATTAATGCAAAGTTAGAAGTATATCCCTGTTGCTCTCAGGTTATAGAAAATACACTTTTATTAATGGGAAATCTGCGTGAAGAAAAATTGACAGAGATCCTTGAATCCATCAATTACAATAAAATATTGCATAAAATCTATACGGAGGGCTTTACACCGTTTTTACAAGTGCTCGAACAGAAAGGCATAGAATATCCGAAGCAATTAAGTTCACCATGTGAATTATGCGGATTTTTATTTAAAGATGACTGGTTTTTAAAACTATTAAAGGAAGAAAAATATTTTGAAAATTTATAAGCAAGGTGAATACACAATTGCGCAGGATGAAAAAAGAGCTTTTGCAGTTGTAGAAAAGAACCAAAACTTTTACAAATTAGATGATGCAACATTTGATTCAATGTTTGATATAAAAGCCTTGGAATTTGTCAGAACGGATAAAGATAATATTTTGTATATGAGTGGGATGGTGTTGACTATAATTGTCACTCTGGTACTCTATTTTAGAAGTACATCGTACTCCATCATAGATGTGAATTTTCTTCCGGCTACATTGGTTTTAATAGGTAATATCTTTATTCATGAATTTGGGCATGTGCTGTTTTTGAAACTGTTTTACAAAAAAAGCCATGTGAAAATAGGATTCAAATTTGTCTTTATCTGGCCGGCATTTTATGTGGATACATCATATAGTTATATGGTATCAAAATATAAAAGAATTGCCATATATTTAGCAGGTAATTTTATGAACTGTATATATGTGTTGATGATTTTGTCTTTTTTTCCTAAACAATTACCATATTGCTATTTAGTGATTACAAATATTTTAATTAATTTCATACCAATAGTAAAAAGTGATGGGTATTATGCTGCCATTACATTGCTGGATAAGACAAATAAAAGAAAAGGAAAAGTAGCGACTACTGTTGAAGATTTTGTTAGAGGTTTTGCTATGTTTGTAGTCCTGAGTATTTTATCATGGCTGTCACAATAAAATCGAGTTAAGGAGTGGACAATGGAAAAGAGATTATTTGCATCGGAATCTGTCACAGAAGGACATCCGGATAAAATGTGTGACATAATCTCTGATGCGCTATGAGAGAAAGATCCTTTGAGACTTGTGTCACAACTGGATTAGTGATGGTGATGGGGGAGATTAGTACAAATGTGTACCCATCACACTGGAGCATCCCAGTGAAACCATGGAGAAATTCTATCGGATGATTCCCGATCCGTCCGGGTCTGTAGTCATACAGGATGATCAGTGTTTTCCCATCAGTCCCGCTCCCGGTAGATCTACATATAGGATTTTGAAATGGCAGTTTTTCCCTCTTCATGAAGCGCCTGACAGGGTACCTCGTCTGCATGGAGGATTACGCTTGCCAGCAACTCCTGGTTCATAGCTTCATAGACCGGAGAGAGATATTCCAGTGAACAGTAATGTACCAGCGCGCAGCAATTTCTCTTGGGACATGCACCCCTTTTTCCATCCTGTCTTTTGACTGACGGTAAAAGGGAAGGTGCAGAAAGCTTTTCTGGTAAATGACCATCGCCACCATATCCGGCGATGCGGGACTATGGGCAAGAAGCGGTGTCGTTGTTTCATCCTCCTGCCGACATACAGGACACATAAGGGTTTCCCGCATGTAATGGATCCTTGTTTTCTTCTCAGCAATTTTGTCAGCAGATTGTGGGATAGATTGATGAATAAAAATCAGCCAGAAAAAAGAAAGGAAAAAGGATTGTAAAAATTGACAATTTTTTTGGTTATTACTTGACACAAGGGGGTAAGTCCACGCTTCTGAATATTATCGGTGGGATTGACAGTGCAGATGAGGGAAATCTGGTCATAGACGGGGAGCGTTTGGCAGATATGTCGGAGAAGAAACTGTCTTTGTACAGACGTAAGCATCTGGGATATATTTTTCAGATGTATAATCTGATCCCAAATCTTACAGTGCGGGAGAATATAGAAGGCCACTGAAAAAGTCCTTTTTGCGTATAAATTAACACAAAATAAAGTACATCAATCAACTTTGAGACACTGTATATAGTATGAAAAAACAGTTTTTCAGTGGCGTCAATATAGAGGTGGGAGCCTATCTCAGTGATAAGCCGCTGGATGTAGATGAACTGCTCCATACGCTGGGAATCTATGAGCACCAGAGAAAATTTCAAAAATAATATTTTTAAAACCTGATGGGACAGAGGACATGATTTTTGATTGATCTGTCCTGAGGGACTGGAAATTATTGACAGCCGTATCATGTAAAAATACATGGTACGGCTGCTTTTAGTACCTGGAATATTTTATAGCACCTTGCCGGGTAATCATGAAAAGCATGGAAGTGTTCAAACTAATCTTTTGGGGATTTTCTGAGATTGTTAAAAAAAATTGCAACTTTTTTGGGAGTTTGCACGTCTAATAAGTAGAAGAACATAAAGAAAAGCTTTTATACAATATTTCCTGATGACCGTTCTGACATAGGAGAAGGGAGACGACGATGAACGAGATTCTGATACGAAAAGCGAAGAAAGGCGATAAAGATGCTTTTTGTCGGCTTATAGATGAGAATGTACAGAGTATGTACAAGGTTGCAGCAGCATATCTGAAAAATGATGAAGATGTTGCGGATGACAATGCAATAAACTAATTGATATAAAAGAAAGATGAATAAGATATGAGACAAAAAGAAGTGATGGGGAAATCAATAAGAAACTCAAAGTCGGCAAGACCCGGAACAATTACTTATGTGCCGATAGACAAGTCTGAATTCAGAGCTACTGTATCTTCAGACAAAAAGAAAAACAAAATTATGAAAATAGTTGTAATGCTTATAGTGATGATTTTGGTTATGAGCTGCTGCGTGTATGCAGGTATATCTTATTATTACTCATATCATTTCTTTTTTGGTACGACCATCAATGGAATTGACAGTTCAAATAAGACAGCTTATGAAGTTGAGCAGGAGATTGCAGGGAAAAAGGATAACTATGTTATTCAGGTAAGTGCAAGGATGCAGGAACCTCAGACTATTACAGGGAAAGACATTGATTATCAATATGTATCCGGCGGGGAAATCCTTCAGCTACTGAAGACTCAGAAACCATGGGAATGGATCAGAGGTTTTTTTGAAACGAAAAATTATATGGTTCAAGAAGAGACTGTTTTCAGTCGGGAAAAGCTGGAGAAACAGGTAAGTTCATTAAATTGTGCCCAAAAAGAGAATCAGATAGCACCGGAAAATGCATATGTAAGTTTTGCTAATTCAGAATTTACTATTGTGCCAGAGACAGAAGGCAGTGAATTAAATGCCAGGGAAGCTTATCAGATGATAAGCGGAGCAATTGATAATGAGGCGGCAGATGTAGATCTGGGAAGTAATCCAAAGGCTTATAAGAAAGCAGATGTGACGAAAGAAAGTTCAGAACTTCAGAATATGGTAAATACATATAATAACCTGACAAAAGCAAATATCACATATACATTTGGAGATGAAATGGTAACACTTGACGGGAATACCATCAAAAACTGGCTGCAGTTTGACGAGAAAGGGCAGCTGCTTCCGGATGATGGAGCCTTCCGGCAGCATGTAGTGGATTATGTGGCACAGCTTGCAGCAGATCATGATACAGTTGGCACTGAAAGACAATTCCAGACCACAAGCGGAAGGACTGTGTATGTATATGGCTCAGCCTATGGATGGAAGATTGATCAGGACAAGGAAGCAGCACAGCTCATGCAGGAAATTCAATCAGGAACCCAGACAACCAGGGAACCGGTATATTCTATGAGAGCAAATGCACATGGGATCAATGATCTCGGAGATACATATATAGAGGTAGATCTTACAGAGCAGTATATGTGGTATTATCAGAATGGAAATATTATTTTTCAATCAGAAATCGTATCCGGACTGCCAGGTGATCCGGATAGAAAAACACCCCCTGGAATATTCACACTGGATTCAAAGAGCAGTCCGTCTGTGCTGCGAGGTGAAATGACAGCAAATGGAACATATTCTTATGAACAGCCGGTAACGTACTGGATGCCATTCAATGGAGGAATTGGCTTTCATGATGCAGACTGGCAGCCGTACTTTGGTGGTGACAGATATCTTACAGGTGGTTCTCATGGATGCATCAATCTTCCCCCGGAAAATGCCGGACAGCTTTATAGTCTTATTCAGTATGATGTCCCGATAATTTGTTTTTACTAATTCTATATTCAAGATGAACAGGACAGGAGCTAAGTTGTAATGCTGTTGGCTCCTGTCCGTCATTATCAACAGTATCAGCCTGGCACATGATCACCATTTCGGTAATCCAGAACAAAGCAGACTTGATATGGAAGTGGCAGAGCGATTGGTAAAAGCTAGAAATCTCTTCCTTTCGTAAAGAGTGAAAAAGAGAAGGTAAATTAATTATTCCAGTGGTGAAATACATTGACTGGTTTTGACAGTACATGTATAATAAAATAGGAAACAACAAATAAAGGTAGCTAAATGGACAAATATCGTCAAAGTGTAATGTAATATGTAAACATAATGTAATATGTAAACATAAAATTCTTGACGAACAGGTTGTATTATGCTATAATCCCAAATCTTGAAGGAGCGTACATGGCAAAGAAAAAAATTTATGCTGTAAAAAAAGGTAAACAAGCTGGATTGTTTTATTCATGGGATGAGTGCAAAGAATCGGTTAGAGGATATCCAGGAGCAGAGTATAAAGGGTTTGAAACCGAAGAGGAAGCAAAAAACTATTTAGAAAATAAAGAACAAGAAGTCCCCCAAAAAATAGAAGAGAAGGCAAATAATCAGCTAGTTGTATATGTAGATGGTAGTTTTGATGAGAAAATAGGAAAATATGCTTTTGGGTGTATTATTCTTACACCAAGAGGAGAAACTATTAGAGAATCGGGAAATGGAAATGAACCAGATTCTTTAGCAATTAGAAATGTTGCTGGTGAAATGCTTGGTGCTATGTATGCAGTACAATGGGCAATTAAGAATGATTATCGTAACTTAGAACTTCGTTATGACTATGAAGGAATTGAAAAGTGGGCTCAGGGAGAATGGAAGGCAAAGAATACACTTACTCAGAAATATGCAAATTTTATGAAGAGTAAAGCAGACATTCTAAAAATTTCTTATCAAAAGGTAAAAGCTCATTCCGGAGATCATTATAATGAAGAAGCGGATAAATTAGCCAAAACTGCTTTAACAGAAGGTAATGGGATTCCTAAAGTTAAAAGAGGCGATTTTTGGTTTACAGTTGAGGGAATTTCAGATGAAGACTTGTCTACAGTTATAGCACTTGTTGTTGAGGAAATTGGAAAAGACAATCTGATTATAGATGAAAAAAAGATTGCTCATGGAAAAGCAGTTTCTTTAAAATGTAACAAAAGTAAAGATAGAGTAGTTGTGACACATTATCAAAAGCATAATAAAGTAGTAATGCAGGGAAGACCAGAAGTGTTATTTTCTACTATTATTGGATATATTACTGAATTAATAGAAGTAGAAGAAATTCCTAAAATTTTTAATAATACATATAATCTTAATATAGATAAAGACGAGGTTCGCTCTGAATTTCAGTTTTATATGCCAAATGCTTATGATAAGATACCGTCTAAGAAAATGGAAAGATCTCTTCATCAAGCTGTATATAATTTAAAGGTTACAGGCGATATGTTTGATGGAACATATTTGGCTCAGCCGGCAATTCGTGTTGTAGAAGCACAATTAAAAATTGCATTGATAGAATGTGGTATTATACCAAATGCGCAGTACATCAAAGAAAATTATTTTGATATGTTTGATAAAATAGGCGCAAAATATAAGCTGAAACCGGATAGATATGGAAATGCAAAGCCTGAGCAGGTAAAGTATATTGGAAATATTTATACGTTTTATAACAGCAATCGCCATCCAATAGATCATTGGGATGATCCTACAGCACCAATTGATACTACAAAGATGCTGGATATAAAAGGTGCCCATGATTTGATTAAAAGAGCATTGGCGATTATTGATGAATATTATGAAGTAATTTAAAAATCAGGAGAAAGGAGCAAGTTAGATGAATAACTTTGATATGATTGTGATAAGTGAAAAAAAAGAAAATATTCTTGTGGTTATGAAGACTAGCGAGCCTCCTTTTGATTATCTTGCAGAAATTGAGGCTTCGTTAAGGGAAAGACGCTATATCGGTGTAGTAATGATTGATGAATTGCTGCATAGTGGGAATACGGAAGAACGGTTTATTCATGGATACTTTGATGGTGTCCGGTTTGACAGTGGAAAATTTGCCTTTGAGCTTGTTCCGAAAAAAAGTAAATTAAGGGAACCGGTTTGCTTTTACTTATATCAAGACAGGGAAAGTCTGGAATATTCTATTCTAACCACCAGACAGCAGAAGATGATTGAGCATGGTTGCATTATTTAATAGGAAATTTGAGATAGAGCGTATGGAAACAAACTATACGTTCTATTTTTTGGCCTTTTTGAGAAAAATTAGTGGTTACTACTGAGGTGGAAGAAGAGGAATAGTAATTATACCAATTCAACAATATGCAATAACAGAAAACACTCCACTGCCGATAAAAAAAGACAGCTTTTCCCTATATCTACACGCCATAGATATCGAAAATCTATGGCGTTTTAAAAAAAGTTTTTTCTTGAAGATAGTTAAGAATAGTTAAGGTACAGTTAAATGAACAGGTAAGAATTAAATGTTATTGTATAAGTACATTCTAAGAGATAACTCTTAGAAAATAATACATGAGGAGAAAAGTAAATGAAGAACAGATTAGCAAAAGTTGGAGCAATGGTAATGACAGTTGCTGTATTAGCAACATCTACTGTACCTGTATTAGCATCGGAAGAAATCCCTGCGTTCAGTGATGGAACGAACGATTCAACAGTTTTACATGTAATTAATATTTTAGCTTTGCAATGAGAAGCATAAGGTTTCTCATTGCAAAGTAATAGTAATAAAGGAGCAGTTATGAAAATAAAATGTGCGTTCCATATTGCAATAGCATTCATTCTTATTCAGCTTACGGATGAATTTAGTATAGCATTTGCATATGGGATATGTGAGAAGAATCCATATGTGAGAATTCTATATGTGACATTTGCGATTTTGAGCCTGCTGACCATGATATATTTATATACGAAGTATATTATGAGAATTCAAATGCAGGATTTGTTTTTAGGAATGCCGCTTCCGAAAAAAAAGTGGTGTATAACAGCGGTATTAATGCCAGTATTAATATGCCTTTTTTATATATTTTTTACAAAGGGAACATTTGAAAAAGGAAACCTTACATATAAAGAAATCATAGATGTAGTTACAATTTCTATTTTATCATCAGGTATTAAAGCGGCAGTAACAGAAGAAATTGTCTTTCGTGGTATGATTTTAAGACTGCTTCAGAATACTTTTGGAAAGAAATGTGCAGTGTTTGTTTCAAGTTTTTTATTCGCTGTTTATCATTTTGATGGGATTGATACTTCTGATATAAAAAAAGTAATTATGATGATTATTTCTGTTGAAATTGCAGGAATTGCATTGGCACTTGTTACAGAGCAGACAGGTTCTATATGGTCTTCGGTTATGATTCATTGTCTGTATAATATTCTATCAGGAGAAAGCCAGATTTTTCATATTGATGTGGCACAGAACTTTCCTGCAATATGGATGTATACTGTAAACAGTAAAAATATGTTGCTTACAGGAATTAATGGTTCGGTAGGGTTTACAGCTTCAATTCCAACAATGGCAGGATTTACCGGGATCATATTAATGGTGATTTATGATGAAAAAAAGAAAAAAACATATGGGAAAAAGTTGTAGTAAAATTATTCTTCTGATTATTCTTCTGATTTTAATTCTGGCAGCATGGATAGTTGTGACAGTAAGAGCAAAAAAAACTGAAGAGGGTATTATATTGACAGACGCTTACAAAAAACAGATAATGGAAAGTGCAGAGTGGAAGAAGATATTTTTACATACAGAAAATTATCCGGATATTCTTTTAGAGGATTTAAAAAGAAATCCGGAAATGCTGGAATTTGTTGAAGGATACAATGATGTACATAAGAAGTCTTCTGAAGGACTTACATTTGAGGAACGGAAGAAAAAAGTTCCTTTATTTATTCAATGGGATAAAAGATGGGGATATGAACCTTATGGAACAAGTGATATAGGAATTTCCGGATGTGGTCCGACGTGCATGGCAATGGTAATATACAGTTTAACCAGAAATACAGAGGCAACACCACCTGTGCTTGCGCAAAAATCCATGAACGAGGGATATTATGTAGAGGGTATTGGAACATCCTGGAAATTCATGAGAGAAGCTGCTTTGGATTACGGTGTAATTGCTTCGCAATTTGATATGCTGGGAGAACAGGAAATGGCCGACAGACTTAAAGATGGAAATCTGATAATCTGTGCTATGGGTCCCGGAGATTTTACAAATTCAGGGCATTTTATTGTTATTTATGATTATTCCAGAAAGAAATTTTCTGTAAACGATCCATTCAGCTATACAAACAGTTCAAAAAAATGGGAATATACGACCCTGATTTCTCAATGTCAGCAAATATGGGTATATGCAGCTTAAGCAATTCCATAAAATACTGCAAACAACCCAGTCCATCATAGCGTGAAGTCCTGCGTCAGATATCTTTGCCGTGCGTCAGCACGCCTGCAGGTATCTTCCTTGTCCTTCGCACTCTGCTGAACTGTCTTGATTGCATTATTTTATGGAATTGCTATAGAAGACGAAAGGATGAAAATGGATAATCATATTTTGGTTGTAGAAGATGATGCAGCAATTAGAGAAGGAGTGAGGATACTTCTTGAAGGTGAGGGATATATTGTTCAGGAAGCAGAGGATGGATATCAGTGTTTGAAAAAAGTATCAGATGATATTGACCTTGTTATTCTTGATATTATGATGCCGGGAATATCCGGGATAAAAACTTGTGAAGAAATTCGAAAAATCTCACATGTTCCAGTGTTGTTTCTGACAGCCAAAAGTCAGGAATCTGATAAATTACTCGGACTTATGGCTGGAGGTGATGACTATCTCGTGAAACCATTTTCGTATGCGGAACTTCTTGCCCGAGTTAAAGCGTTACTACGAAGATATCATGTATATAGTCAGACATTACAAGGTGAGAAGACAAAAGAACATTGGATTGAATATGGAAAAGTAAAAGTGAATACTCAATGTAATGAGGTATTCCGCAATGAAAAGGAAATCAGTCTCAGAGAAATGGAATACAGAATCTTATTGCTTATGATGGAAAACCCGAAAAAGGTATTCTCGGTAAAAAATCTTTATGAGAGTTTGTGGGAGGAGCCGTTCTTATATTCATCTGGAAATACTGTTATGGTGCATATCCGAAGATTACGAATGAAAATCGAAGATGATCCACAAAAGCCAAAGATGATTCAAACCGTATGGGGAAAGGGATATCGCCTTGGATAAAATTTGCGGAAATAGTTTGACAGGCAAGATAATTTGCTATCTTATGCAGGGGTTATTAGCAGGTTTATTAGTGTTAAGCGTGACATATCTCGGGGGAAAGGGGTTACTGCAACGCTTTTTCTTTCGTACAGGATATGTTTATGCTGAAGAGACAGAACGTGCAGAAGAACTTCAGGAATATGTCACACAAAATAAGTTGAGTGTATCTGATTATAAAATGTTGAAAAAATGGGGTACAGAACGAAATATTGATGACTTCACGATTTCAAGGGGAAAATGGCTGCTGTTTGATATTTCCTACAGCGGTAAAATTATGTATGGCAGCAGAGAAATACCAAATCTGACATGGAGAATGTACCACAGAATTTCATTTAAGGATGGAACGGCAGATGTATATATATATGAAGGAACAGCGGATAAATATTTTAACATATTGATGGTCTTTTCTGTTGTACTTGGAGTCGCGGCGTGTATTGGAATTGTTGTATCTGGAATGTATGAGAATGTAAAATATATACAATGCCTTATGAAAGAGGTAAATATAATCAGCAGAGGAAATTTGCAGGGGAATGTAACTGTTCAGGGAACAGATGAAATTGCACAGTTAGCCAGTGGACTGGAACATATGAGACAAACATTGGTGAAAAAAGAGCAGATAGAGTATGACCTGAAGAGTGCACAGGAGAAGCTGGTGTTAGGAATGTCACATGATCTGCGTACTCCTCTGACTGGTTTGATGGCATATCTTGAGATTCTAAAAAAGCAGCAAAAAGAAGGTGCGGTTACTCAGGAATATATAAATAAAGCCTTTGATCGTGTACTTCAGATCAGAGATTTGTCGGAGCAGATGTTTGAATATTTTTTTGTAAATTCACGACACCATATAGAACTGGAACCTGCAGAAGATATTATGTGTGCTTTTGGAGATTATCTTTCTGAACTGTGTGCTTTACTGGAATATGAAGGATTTAAAGTAAATACAGATCGGTTGGAGTGGAGACAGATATCTGTATGTATAAATACAGATTTTATCGGCAGAATTATGAATAATATTATTTCTAATATTGAAAAATATGGAAAACATGAAAATGAGGTATGTATACAGCTGTGTTATGGAAATGAAGAAGTAGGGATCAGTATTCAAAATAGTATTACCAGGTTTGATTCTGAACATCAAAAAACAGGAATTGGGTTGCAGAATATTTCTATTATGATGGAGCAGATGAATGGGCGAATGGAAGTTAACGCAGACGATTTAACTTATTGTATAATTTTGTATTTTCCGGAGAAAAAAGAGTATCATAAAATTTCAAAAGTATAGAGAAATCTGTTGGCATAGACGCCTGCTCAGGCAGACAATCATAAACAAGGTATCCGCAGAGTAGAAAATTATTTACACGCCATAGGCATTGGAAAAAAACTATGGCGCTTTTTATGTCCATTTCTGAAGGAATACCGGAAATAAAACTGGCAAAAGTAAAAATGAAGATGGAGTTTCAGAGTGAAAGTGATGGAGCACCACTCTGAGTGAAATTTACATAACATGATTCACTTGAAAAATCACCTGTTCTTTGTAAAAAATATAAAATTTTGTGCATGTTTTGTATTATATCTTTTATGTAAATTCAGTATAAACAGAGTTATTATAATGACGTAAAATCCAAAAAAATCAGAGAGAATTGTTGAGGTACATAGCATGAAATCTAAGTACATGGCAGTAATACCGTTTTTGTTTGCTTTTGGGGTATTACTGATATCAGGATGTTCAGTTACAACACAAAAAAGTACATCTTCACAGGAAAATATGCCAGAGATAATCATTGGAAGTGACGATTTTCCACCTTTTAATTATTCCGATGAAAATGGGGAATCGGCAGGGATTGATGTTGACATTGCAAATGAATCTCTGGGACGCCTTGGTTATAAGCCGGTATTTACAAAGATCGTATGGGATGATAAAGATAAAAATCTGGAAAATAAGGAGATAGACTGTTTATGGGGGTGCTTTTCCATGGATGGCCGGGAGAATGATTATAAGTGGGCAGGTCCATATATGGTGAGCCGGCAGGTCGTTGCAGTCAATGAAAACAGTAATATACAGAAGCTTAGTGATCTGTCGGGAAAAGTAATCGCAGTACAGGCTTCCACAAAGCCTGAGGATATCTTTCTTAACAGGACGAATCCTTCTATTCCATTGGTAAAAGATGTGTATAGCTTAGAAAATCGAAAACTGCTTTTTACCTCACTTGGAAAAGGTTATGTTGATGCCATAGCAGCTCATGAAACTTCCATACAACAGTATATAAAAGATTATGGGGCAAAGATAAGGATCTTGGATGAAGCTATCCTGACTACAGGAATCGGGGTAGCTTTCCCTGAAAATACTGATAGTGAACTTCCGGAAAAACTCACAGATGTCTTTGAAAAAATGAGAAAAGATGGAACTGAAGAGAAAATTCTAAAAAAATATCTTCCCGAAACCAGTGGATATCTGGAGGTGGACAAAATTGAAAATAACTAAACTGTCCAGGCGGCAGACTCAAATCATCATTATTACGACAGGACTGCTTCTGTTTCTGATAACTATAGTTTATTCTGTAAAAACCGACATAAAGGCAGTTGCCGGGCAAATGGACGAGACTTTAAAATATGTGAAAGAACAATGTTATATTTATAACAGATATAATGAAGCATCCCAAACCAAAGGTTTAATGCGTGCAATTGAAAATGCTCAGCAGGTTAATCGTGATCTGACGTATACAAAGGATGAAGTTACGGAGGATAAGCTGAAAACATATGCAGAGGAGCAGAGACTTACCGGAATTATTATACTTGATGTAGATGGAAAGGTAAAATGTGAATACAGTACAGACGATCTTAATTCCCGGGCTTTACAGGATGAGATTCAAAAGAAAACAGTACTTGATGTAGTTGCTTATCCCCGGAAAACATATGCTGCAAGTATCGTTCTTGAGGATGGATCACAGGTGGATCTGGCTGCATATGGACGCTCTGACAAAAAGGCATAATTATTACCTTTTATCATACATCTGCTGAGTATGCCAGAAACTATAATCTTACGATCCAGAGCCTTCTTAGTGGCTATGATACATATTCCAGCGGAATGCTTGTTGTGACAGATGGAAAAAATGTGGTTGCTTCAAACGACGAAAATCTGATTGGACTGAGCTCTGAAGGTATTAATATTATCCAACAGGTAAAACAGAAACCAGCTAACAAACTGGTCCGTGTTTCAGACAGAAAATGTAGATATATTGGCAGAATGACTAAGGGGCGTGATTATTATGTTTATATGTTTATAGATGAGCAAATGGCGTTTGCTTCTGTTTTTAAAAACCTGTTGGTCGTGTTACTGTTGTATATCTTTGTGTTTGCTTCCGTATTTGCCTTCCGCAGGAGATCAAATGCGCAATTGTTGAAGATTCAGATGATGCAGGAAGAAGCCTATAAGCAGAAACTTTTGCAAGAAGCCAAGAGGGCTGACATGGCAAATAATGCAAAAACAGAATTTCTGCAGCGAATGAGTCATGATATCCGAACTCCTATTAACGGAATCCGTGGCATGATCGAGGTAGCTGATTATTATAAAGATGATTTAAAAAAGCAAGATGAGTGCCGCAGGAAAATATGGGATGCTTCAGGATACCTGTTGGAGCTTATTAATGAAGTGCTTGATATGAGCAAACTGGAATCAGAGGAAATTGTGCTGGAAAATAAGGATTTTGATATTAACAGGCTACTGCATGAAATAAGAGAAGTTATAGAAAAGCAGGTGTATGAACGCGGAATCAGCTTATCTGAAAAAGAATACAATCTGGAATATAGATATTTGAATGGGAGTCCGGTTCATTTAAAAAGAATCCTTATGAATATCATAAGTAATGCTGTCAAGTATAATAAAGAAAAAGGAGAGATACTGCTCAGCTATTATGAAACACAGGCGGATGACAGACATATACTGTTTGAGTTTCACTGCAAGGATACCGGAGTTGGGATGAGTAAAGAATTTCAGAATCATATTTTCGAACCATTTACTCAGGAAACAGGCGGTGCAAGATCTGTTTATGGAGGAACAGGACTTGGTATGCCAATTACAAAAAAACTGGTAGAGAAAATGGGCGGTACAATTAAGTTTGAAAGTGAGAAAAATGTAGGAACCACATTCATGGTACAGCTTCCATTCCTTATTTCTGCTGATATGAAGCAGTCAGAAAGGCAGGAAGACGATGTATCAATTGAAGGTATGAGAATCCTTTTGGCCGAAGATAATGAATTGAACATGGAAATTGCGGAATTCCTTCTGACAAATGCAGGAGCAGAAATTACAAAGGCTTCAAACGGTAAAGAAGCTGTTGAAGCATTTGAAAAATCAGGTGTTGGTGAGATCAATGTAATTCTGATGGATAATATTATGATGCCAGTTATGGATGGTCTGGAAGCCACCAGAGAAATACGCACAATGAACAGAAGTGATGCATCTGCTGTTGCGATTATAGCCATGACAGCAAATGCCTTTGCAGAAGACAAGAGTAAAGCGTTGAAAGCCGGAATGGACGAATATCTTACCAAACCGCTGGAGTCAGAAAAACTGATTCATGCCTTAAGCAGATATAAACACAATTAACAGTAACATTCTTATTAGCCCGATTCAACCATAAAAATATGATGTAGTACGTAATAATTATACGCAAATTTATCAATATAAGATAACACAGACAGTTTGGATATGCCCTTCTGCCGATGCTTGTTAACTGATGCATTTTATTTATATATTCCCTTATTTTGTACATGGACTCTTTTATATGAAAGGTGTATAGTGAATAAAAATTATATGATAAGAATTATGGAGGCATAAGATTATGGCTGATTTGACAAATTTTGTTACTCTGTTGAATGGAGAATTTGATAATAAGGATCAATTTGAAAAAATGTGTAAGATAAATCCACAGTATCCATATGCAAAACACATCAATACAATATGTAATTCAAAAATTGAAAATCTCCCAAAAGGTTTCGAAGGCGTATTTATGATTGAAGAGAGTTATTATTCTGTACAGGGAACTACCCGTTCTTCTTCACATTTGTTTCTTTTCATGGAAGAAAGCGATTCAATAAAACTTATTTCTTATGAGATACCGGAAGGATATGATAAAAAGAATTTTACTTACAAAACCTTCAAAGGTGCTGACTATGATCAGCTAAAGTGTTCTGCAAAATTTAATCCTGCATTTTTCAGAAAATCAGGTGATACATGGGAAGGCGGAAGTGTAAGTATGTTTTCTCCCGTATTGAAATTTTCTCTTCATGAAAAGTTCACTGAAAATCAATTGGAAGTGTCAGAGTCCATGGAAGTAAATGGGAAAAGAACTTTTGGTTATGATGAACCGATTATTTACAAACGAATAAAATAGAACATTGACAGGGGATGCTCTGCCAAAAAGATTAATTTGTTAAGAAGAGCAGGATTACTAGAGAAAGAGAAATACGTATGAACATTGTTTTTTCATCTGATAAGAAAGAATATAATACTATTAAAAAAGGTACTGAAATACTGCTGGCTGAAAATGACGGTTTCAACCAAAATATAGAATTGTTTGTTAAATTTCAGGACAGACCAGAAATATTGATCAATAAAAGAAAAAACCAGATTCATATCATCTGTCGGGAAATATCTCATTATTACCGCGCACTTAATTATGCCATACATCATATGGAAGAGGATGAATTTCAATATCAAGAGCATGTCTGTTTTGAAAGAAACGGTCTTATGCTGGATTGTTCCAGAAATGCTGTATTTACAGTTGAAAAGGTGAAATTCCTGATCAGGACACTGGCAAAACTTGGAATGAATGTACTTATGCTTTATACAGAAGATACCTATGAAGTGGCCGGGAATGGATAAGATTCGGGATTCTGCGGACATTCTCCAGCCTGAAAAAGAGGAAACTTATCAGTTTATTGAAAAGCTGCTCAGCTCAGTAAAAGAGAGTTTTTCTACTAACAGGGTACATCTTGGAATGGATGAGGCTGTCATGCTGGGACTTGGAAATTATCTAAAAGAAAATGGATATAAAAAAGGGTCACTGATAATCAGGGAACATTGTAACAGGGTCGTAGATATTTGCAGAAAATTAGAATTAAAGCCTATGATATGGAGTGACATGTACATTACAGCAAATTCTACAGGCGGATACTATGATCTGCCCGAAAATACGGACTGCTCCAAATGGGAAAAACCGAAAAAAGATTTAGGATTAGTATATTGGGACTATTATCATGATGATACCAGAACCTATGAAAAAATGCTGGATATCCATGCGCAGCTTTCGGATAACGTTATTTTTGCAGGAGGTTCTTGGATTTGGAACGGAATTTCCCCCAATTATTCTAAGACCTATGCGTGTACCAAAGCAGCCCTTTCTACTTGTAAAAAATACAATATAAAAGAGGTTCTCTGTACGGCATGGATGGATAATGGTGCAGAAACCCCGATGGATGCTTTGCTTCCGGGACTTGTACTTTTTGCACACCTTGATTTTCACAGAGACTATGGCGAAACAATCCTTAAGCAGGAGTTCAGGAACTGCACAGGCGGAGAATTTGATGATTTTATGGCACTTGACAATTTTGATTCTTTATTTTTAAATACGAAAGAGAATAAAGAGGCTCAAAATCCTTCAAAATATCTGTTATACCAGGATCCAATGTTAGGCATTTTTGATTATCATGTGAAAGAATCAGGTGTCAATACAAAATCTTACTACCAAAACATACAGAAATATATGAAGGAATGTGCAAAAAAAGCAGGAAAATATCAGCTTTTATTTTCATTTTATGAAAAACTGGCGGCGGTATTAGCTGATAAAGCCGATTTGGATATGTGTATAAAATCAGCATATGACAGATCGGACAGAGCAGCGTTAAAAGATATCAGTCAGAATGTTATTCCTGAAATCATCTGCAATCTGACAGATATGAAATCATCAAGAGAAAAAATCTGGATGAACGATGCAAAGCCATTTGGTTATGAGATCCTGGATATAAAAATCGGTGGCGTGATTACAAGACTTAAAAGTACAGGATACCGGATTGACAATTATCTGAATGGAAATGTGCTTCGTCTGGAAGAGCTGGAAGAGGAAAGACTTCCCTATTTTACCAAAGGAATGGACAAGCGGGAGAACTTATGGAATCGCATCATCAGTGGATGTGATTTGAATGATACGATCTGATAAAGGTAAATGAAAGGAATCACGCTACGTATGAAAATTCTGGTGTTCTTAATAATTTTTGTATTTGCATTGTCTCTCTTTCGAATGATTCTGGAATGGAGTAAAAATAATAATAAATGTTCTCACCAGCGTTATAAACGATTAGAAAATAACGATTTATACAGGAAATCAAAACTATTCTCACAGAATGGTCTTGGTTTCCTTTTTTGCTGTTACAAATCAGTTACAACTGCAATACAGAATTTAATGTATAATTAACCTGTGAAAAGATATTTATAAAAACATGTGAGGTAATAATTATGAAGGCAAGAATTCTTGTGATAGAAGACGAAATGTCGATCAATGACCTGCTATGTATGAATCTGGAGATTGCAGGGTATGAAACAGTAGGATATCTGGATGGAAATGAGGCATATGAAGCAATTATTCAAGATCATGCGTTTCAGTGTGCACTTGTAGATATCATGCTTCCCGGAAGAGACGGCTATAGCCTGTTACCGAAATTGAAGCAATATGAAATTCCCGTAATATTTCTTACTGCAAAGGGAGATATCGCGAGCAAGATAAAGGGATTAAAAGACGGTGCGGAAGATTATATTGTAAAACCATTTGAAATGCTGGAAGTGATGGTTCGTCTTGAAAAAGTACTGGAACGTAATGGCACTGTACAAGAACAGATTCAAATTGGTGATGTCATCATTGATACTGCTAGTCGTACTGTTACAAAAATGGGCATGGAAATCTATTTAAAGCCAATGGAATATAACTGTCTCATGGTGTTCGCCAAAAACCCGAATAAAGCACTGACCAGGAATCAGATTCTGCAGGAACTGTGGAATGAAGAGTTCTGCGGAGAAACAAGAACTGTGGATGCACATGTGGGTCGTATCAGGAAAAAACTTGGCTGGCAGGATAAGATTAAAACAATTCCCAGAATCGGTTACAGACTTGAGGTGGATTTATGAAACTCTTAATAAAGATCTTTTTTCAGACTACATGTATTATTCTGTTGGCATCGTCAGGGATCTTTCTCTATACCACTTATTGTTGGAAAAATCAGAGTATACAGAATATCAACAGTTATGAAAGCAGTATATTCAGAACAAATATCTTACAGTTTGAAAATAAAACAAGCCTTTCTGACAATCAGAAACAGAATGCCGACAACGAAATGCGCCCCCAAATAGTTACTTATGCTTTTCGGCAGTTTTTTCATGACAGCGCGGTTTTATATCTTGATGGAAAAATGACCTATAATGGAACTGTTTATGAATTCGATGTAAAAAAGTTAAGAGAATTATGTGCAAGTAAGGCAAACATGGTGGATCATGGCAGCAACAGTGATGGTCATGGCCCTATGATCAGTCAGATAAATGGAAGGACACTTTTGTTATTTTACTATGGCAATGTAAATATGGGATATCAGATTGTTACTTATAAAGATATAACAGATGTAATAGAAAAAAGTCATCTGCTGTTTTTTCAGACGGGTGGATTTACTTTATCTTTGATCGTGGTGATGGGAATTATCCTTTATTTGAGCCTTAGAAAAATCACAGCACCGCTTACAGGCCTAAGAGAAGCTACGCTTCTTGTTTCTGAAGGTATTTATGATTTTAAAGTACCGTCAGAGGGAAATACAGAACTTGCGCAGATAGGTGCAACCTTTAATTTTATGACAGGTAAAATAAAAGAACAAATTGAAAGTCTTTCTAACATAAACCGGACACAAAAACAGCTTATTGGAAGTCTGGCTCATGAGCTGAAGACCCCAATGACTGCAATCATAGGCTATGCAGATACATTGCTTACTGTGCGCCTAACCCCAGAAAGGCAGGAGAAGGCTCTGATTTATATTGAAAATGAATGTCGCAGGCTGTCAAGACTTTCTATGAAAATGCTGGAATTAACCGGACTCTACGAAGCTTCGGAAGACTCATTCAATCCAGCTGAAATACAGGTGGATAACTTCCTGAAAGAAGTAAAAGAACTTATTGATTGCAGGCTTCAAGAAAAAAACATCTCTCTTGATGTATTTTGTGAACCAAAAGAATTGGTAAAGAAGTTTGATCAGGACTTAATGATAAGTGTAGTGACAAATCTAATTGATAATGCAGTCAAAGCTTCCAGGAAAGAATCTAAAATTGTGCTTGAGGCAACCCCAGACCATCTGATGGTTCAGGATTTTGGAAAGGGAATACCGAAAGAGGATCTGGAAATGGTGACGGAACCATTTTATATGGTAGACAAATCTCGTTCCAGGGCAAAAGGAAGTGTAGGGCTCGGTCTTTCTTTATGTCAGAAAATTATAGAACTGCACGATTTCCAACTGAAGATTGAAAGCAATCCGGGAAAAGGAACTACCGTCTCTGTTTTCTGGTAATCACACTAACGTTTACATATCAGTTACAAATCGCGAAAGATTTGGTGTAATGCTCGATGATATACTTATAACAATCTTAGAAAGGAGATATTACCAGAAATGAGAAAAAACATAAAAAAGTTTGCAGGAATAGTGCTTTGTATTGGAATGTTTACAGGATGCGCACAGACCCCGGATTCTTCTTTGGTAAAGCCGAAGGGGAGCAAGGCTGTAGATGCTTATACGGAAGCGGATGATGTTAGCGGTTCTAAAGGAGAAGCATCTGAAAGCAAGAACGATGACGGTTCAGAGTCAAAGACAACCATCAGGAATCTCATTGATGCTCCTCAAAATTATAAAAGCCATGTGGAAGATGACAGTGCCAAGCTCGTGGTAAATACAGATGCGAGCGTAGAAATTCCGGAAGTGGAAAAGATATCTGCTATTTCTGTCACTGCGGCAGAAGTTACCCAGGAGCTTCTCGACCGTATTACAAACGCATTCTTCTCAGAGGCAAAACTTTATACCCTGGATAGTTATTATGTGAAGACAAAGGATGAAATTAAAAAAACTCTGGATGAACTAAAAGAAGACGTTGCTAACGGAAACCTGGATCCGTATAACTATGGAACAGACGATGATGGGAATTATGTCTATGATATCTATGAAGATATTGAGACATGGGAACAGGAATACGAAACTGCTCCGGAAAAGAAAACCCTGACAGAGGCAAAACCTGTTGCCGGAAATTATTTCAGTTGTATTGCACAAATGCCAGACGATTCACAATACTACTATATGATATCTTCCGATGGCTCCGATACCTTGTCAGTCAAGATCAAGAAAGCAGCAAACAAGGGCGGGGAAAAAATACCGGAGGATGCAATGTGGTGTGATTACGGATATTCTGAAGAGGAAGAAAAACCCACAGAAGAATCTATCGGGCTGTCCCTGGATGAAGCAAAAAAACTTGTAAAGGAAAAAGTTGAAAAAATGGGCATCACAGATTTACAGTTTTCTAACTGGAATTACGCGGTGTGCAAAAGTTTTGAAGGCGATAATAGTTCAGGTAATTTTGGAAATGGATATAGAATTGATTATGCACGTACCATAAATGGTGTGCCGGTAACTCAGACAATTGCAGACGGTGGGGCATTGGAAGATATGGACAGCACGATGGAAACATGGTCTTATGAAAGTCTCTGTTTCTATGTCGATAAAGATGGCATAGAAAGCATGACTTATTCAAATCCCTACACAATTGGTAACATAAAGACAGAGAATTTAAATCTTCTTTCATTCAGCGAGATTATGAAAATTTATGAAAAAATGATGGTGGTAACAAACGCTGATAATATGCAATATGAAAATTCCAGAGTCTATAATATTGATCGGATCGTTCTTGGCTATGCCAGAATATATGAGCCGTCTACTGACGCACACACAGGTATTTTGATCCCCGTCTGGGATTTTTTCGGCAGCATGACTTCAGAAAGTGAATATAACGGAGAAACAGAATCAAATACCAGTAAAGATCCAAATGAAAGTTTCCTCACCATTAATGCCGTGGATGGCAGTATCATAGACCGGAATCTGGGTTACTGACATGAGACAGGTATTTGGAATTGTAAGGTACAATTTCTTCGGATTTTTACGCAATCCCAAAGTTATTTTTATATTTCTGTTAGAATTTGTACTTAGTTTCCTGCTTACAGGCAGAATCATGGTTGTAATGGATACCTACGATACACCGGTACAGGCCATTGAACCATTTATCTGGACATTTGGGGATGGGATAGCAGTACTGTCCAGTTCGCTGCTCTTGCTTCTTATGTTTTCTGACCTGCCGAAGATGACACCTATTACTCCATACCAGCTGACCCGGACAACCAAGAGGAAATGGCTTTTAGGTCAATTCATTTATGTTATTCTTGTAACTGTTTTATATACGGTTTTGATGCTGCTGTTTACGGCCGTGCTGTGTATGAAAAAGAGTTATCCAGGTAACCTGTGGAGCGAAACTGCGGCCATGCTTGGTTATTCAGAATTAGGAAAAAACCTGCAGGTCCCTTCTACAGTAAGAGTCATGGAAAGTATTTCACCTTATGGCTGTATGCTGCAGGTTTTCTTCCTGTTGTTTTGTTATTCGCTGACCTTAAGCTTTGTAATCCTTGTAGGAAATCTCTATAAAGGGAAGACTAAGGGTATGATTTTTGGCCTTCTTTACAGTGTATTTGGTTTTTTATTGGACCCGAAAGTACTGGCTGCAATTTTACATAAAGAAAAATACGAAATGTATCAGGTAAATGTATTAATCTGCTGGATCAGTCCTCTGAACCAGGCAGTATACGGAAAACATAACTTAGGTTATGACCCATTGCTTCCGAAAATCACGCATTCCTACATGTTTTTTCTGGGTATTTTAGTTCTTCTTGCAGTTTTTGCAATTAACCGGATGAAAAAATATACCTTTGAATTTCTTGGAGAAAAGACATGATCGGAAGGGGGAATACCTGTGTGGGGTGAAACAAAACGTATGTTATTTAATAAGAATTTTCTGGCAGCATGGCTGATAGCCTGCATTTCCATCGCCATTGGCCAGACTTATCCCAGCTTAAAAAAAGCACTGGCATGTGGTACTTTTATCAGTATACTGGAAGGTTCCTTAAAAAGTCAGGCAGTATCTTTTGCCATTCCGGTAGCGGCCGTATTGCCATGGAGTGATTCCATTCTGCAAGAATATAAAAGTGGATTTTTAAAGGAGATACTTCCCAGAACGACCCGCAGACAGTATGTCGAAGGTAAAGTCTTTTCTATTATGATGTCTGGTTTTATGGTCTGGACATTAGCTATATTAACGGTACTTTTTATCAATTTTATTGTGTTCTATCCGCTGGAGATACAGGGTGCTATTCAGAAAGAAGCACTTCTGGACTTGCTCATGAAGGCATTCCGGACAGGACTTATCGGAAGTATCATAAGTACTTTCGGTGGAAGCTGCGGGATTTTATGGGATTCTGCTTACATGGTATATGGAATCCCTTTTGTAAGCTTCTATTTCGGAATTATTCTTCATGACCGCTATTTTAAAAATCAGATATGGTTTTATCCAGTAGAATGGATACTGGCTGATAAAAATTGGGGACCGGACAAAATAGGAGTTTGGCTATTTCTACTGTTGTTTTTATTCGTAATGCTGGGAATTCTGGGAGGTGTTTTATATGGAAGATTGGAAGAAATCTGAAGGGACATTTAATCTGGCCTGTGATCCGCAAAGAGCAAGTGGAATGATGCAGAACACCTGCGTAAAAATAGAACACGTGACCAAACGTTTCGGTGAAGACATCGTGTTACAGGAAGTAAATCTTTCCTTGAAAACAGGGAACGTCTATGGGATTGTTGGAAATAACGGTTCCGGAAAGACCGTTCTTATGAAATGCATCTGTGGGTTTCTTCCTGTAACTACGGGTACTATTTTTGTATTTGGAAAAAAAATAGGCCATGATGTGGATTTTCCTGAAAGTCTTGGAGTTATTATCGAGACTCCCGGTTTTCTTACACAATATACGGGCTTTAAAAATCTGGAGATCCTGGCAGACATGAATGGCCGGATTTCGAAGGCCGATATCCGCATAGTCTTAAAAAGGGTAGGATTGGATCCGGACATGAAGAAACCAGTCGGAAAATATTCCCTTGGAATGCGTCAACGCCTTGGTATTGCACAGGCCATTATGGAAGATCCTCTGTTTTTGATTCTGGATGAGCCGTTTAATGGACTGGATAAACATGGCGTGGAAGAAATAAGAGAACTGCTGCTGGATTTAAAAGCAGCAGGAAAAACCATTTTGCTGGCAAGCCATAATGAAGAGGACATCAGAATCTTATGTGACCACGTATATGAAATGGATGGAGGAATCTTAAGAGAAAGGACTGCCTGATAATGAGAAATTTATTTGTAAAAACGGCATTAGTATTGTGTACGACAATAATATTTCTTCCAGCTACCGTTTTTGCCACAGAGCCTCAAAACACGGAGATTACATCTGCTGAAGAAGGATTTACGGACTCAGATCCGTCCGTATCTTATGAGAATGACAACTCGTTAACCCTTGATGAAAAAGAGGATGATTCTACGAGTACCGAACCTCCGGCAGAGGATGAAAAGACTCCTGATAAAGCTGATACCGATAAAGAAAATCCGGATCCGGATATTTTTACATCAGGAGATGACTTTGGTGATGGTTCTAAATCGAATCCTTTTCATGTTGTAATAGACAGTGATAATCCGGAGGACGGTGACGCCCCGCAGATAACAGATCCGGTTATAGACAACGGAGGGTATTCGGGCGGTGGGGGAGGAGGTAATTCAACATCAGACTCATCAAGTGAAAAAATATTACATAAACCGCAGGTATTATTAGAAGACAGCAATCTTTCAGGTGGACGATTGGAGGCTGGTTCTACAACAGAAATGTCGCTGACATTTCGAAATAAAAGCTGCAGTCAAAATGTATTTGGTTTAAAAATTTCCCTTTCTACAGAGAACAAAGGAATCGAATTTGAGAAAAACTCTTTTTATGTACAAGTCCTGGCTCCTGGTGAAGCAATTACTTTGGAACAGATGATTACTATAACAGAAAACTGTGATCCTGGCCAGGCTGTCATTACTTTTTCTCTGGATTATGAAGATTCGAAAGCAACGGCAACTACCGGTACAGAATTACTGTCTTTTCAGATCATACAACCGGTTCGTGTTAAGCTGGAAGCTTCAGATATTCCATCTGTTTTATACACTATGGATACAGTAGAGATCCCGGTAAAAGCAATGAATCTCGGAAGAGACAAAATATACAATGCAAGTGTCAGCTTAAAGGCTGATGAATTAAGCTCAAACGATACTGCATTCTTAGGGACCATAGAGGCCGGAGATTTATCCCAAGGAAGTCTTCGCATATATGTAAAAGGAAAAACAGGAAAATGTGCAGGTCAATTAATTCTTACGTATGAGGATGCAGATGGCAAATCATATGAGGAAGAAATAAAATTTGATTCTGAAATCAAAGAAACCCAGATAAAATCTTTAAAGGTTGAAGATGACCAGGAGAAAACCAATAACTGGTGGTATTCCATAGCTGCAGTTGTTGCAGTACTGCTTATTTCCATAATCCTGATTCTGGTCAGAAAGCTTCATAAGAAAAATATCCTTCTTGAAGAAGCGAGAAAGGCGGCTTCTCATTGAAAAGAAAAAAAATAGACAGCTTTACCTTATTTGTCATACTTCTGCTGGCATTGATACTTACATTATTAGGAATGCTGCTGGCAGGCATGAAAGAAGAAAAACGGCAATTTACTGTGCTGCTCCCACTTGGAGATCTGGCTTATGATGAAGATTTTTTGCAGAAAGCGAAGAAGATAAAAGGTATAAAAGAAATCTGGCCAGTCATAGAAGTCCCGGTTGTCATCAAAATTGAAGATTATACGGAAACAACGACTTTTTCAGGAATTGATATGAATGCGTTTGGAAAAAATCCAACTCAGAATGAACTGGGGAAGATGCCTTTGTTATTGCTGGGAAATGGTTCCCTACGGGATATGAAAGACTATAATAATCATGCCATTTCAAAAAAACAACAGAAAAAATTTTTAGAGATGGGTGAAAACCTGAATATTTTTTATTCCCTGGATGAAAAAGAGAAGGAAACTTCCAAAGCCACGGATGATCTTACCACTTTGTCCGGCAATTCCGCAGGAGAACCGCAAACCTCATATATGCCCTGTAAAGCCGCTGTAGTAATAGAAGGCAACGAAATCTACATACCCATTTCCCAGGCACAGGATCTCTGCAGAGAAATAGGAGAGCCTTCTGAAATCAGTAAAGTATATCTAAAAATAAATGGAAAAAATAACCTGGAGAACGCAAAGAAAATACTTTCAGGAATTTAGCATAATATATAGCAAGAATTCTCCTTCCTATGCAATGAACAGAGATTTCGCTTTTAAGCTATAAATGAGCAAGTTCGTGATTTTGAATAAAAAAGACACCTTAAATCGTTTGTGTTGTACAATGAAAGTAAACAAACATTGCAACATTTACGAAAGAAGGTGTCCATCGCAAATACTATACGTCATTCTACATTCACACCAGTTTAAGAAATTAAATTTATGCAGATCTTTTTTGAACAGAGTGATCGGTCATCTCATGAGTATCCTGATCAGTATCTTTATCTCAGGTTACCATGGAAAGACTACCGACTTTGCATAAAACAGTTCCTGCCATAGAACTACCATCGCACATTTCCTCAATTCCGGGAAATTATGCATATCTTGGAGTTCAGCAGTCGGACTATATAGATTTGTTTTCAAGTGATTCCGTTTCTCTTGATAAAGACAAATACATTTCAGAAATAAAAAAAGATATGAATGAACTCGGATATGACACAGAAAATCTCTCTTTCCAGGCGATTCCGTTAAGTGTAGATGCAATGAAAAAACTAAGGGATCAGGAATTAAATAATGGTTTATTAGAAAAAGGAAAAACGAACGAACCAACGTCAGAAGATGAAGCTTATTTTATCTATGCCTATCAGGAAAATACCGGGATTCCAGTATTCCATGAATTGATGAGCGTAGCAAAGCAAATGTCAGATGATTCTCCAGATAATGCACCTGTACAGGCCATTTATTCTGCTCGTGGACTGGAGAGTTTAACGATAGATTATATCTACAACTTTAAAAATGAACAGAATACGGTAGCTCTGAAACCTTTTGATGAGATTGCATCAGTAGTAGAGGAAAAATATGACAACATATTAAACGATGTAAATTATGAGGTTACACGAGCAAAATTATATGAACATGTTTACACTGGTGAAGATCAGAAGTATGCAGAAGAACCGATATGGTATTTTGAAGTGATGGAAAATGGCAGCAACAAAACAGTAATGCTGGTCAATGCAGAAACAGGCAAAGAAATTAATTTGCCATCATAAAGGAGAGTTGGTATGGATGGTTCAACAATTCCCTACTATGTAGTGGAAGAAAGAAAAAAACTGAACAGGTGTATAGAAGAAGCACCGAATGATTATGAAAAGGAAATATACCGGGCAATCCGCAATATGCCGGTTCCATATGAAAAATTAAATGAAATCTTAGAGAACAGCAGAGATATTATCACATCCAAACAAAACAGAAAAGCGAAAAACAGAAAATTCTTTGCCACTGGGATACCAATTATTTTTATGATTCTGGTGGTCGCTATATATACTCTTCTGAATAAACAAGGGGATGATTGAATGGAAAAGGAAAGATACCTAAAAACAGATTTCAGGCGATTGCTAAAAAATATCCTCTGTATCTGGCGATAGCCGGTGTAGCAGTCTCTTTCATTTTTTCTCTGGAAAATTATGCTTTTGAAAAAGGCATGGTAAATTTTAATGTTATGGACACTTATATATATGCGGTTGAAATGTCCGGGAAGATGATTGCATATGCGTTTTGTGCTTCTGCTTTTGCTGCTGTATTCTGTGAAGATCTTGAAAATAAATATCTACGGTACAGTATTGGACGGGGAAATTTAAAAAAATATGTGCTTTCAAAAGTAATCGTGATCTATGTATCCTCCATAATAACAATGATTTTAGGAACACTTTTATTTATCATGTATTTACGGCTACAGCTTCCCTGGACATCTGATCTGGCAACGTCAAGTATATCGGGCATGTATCATGCAATCCGGGTTGGACGGCAGAAATGGGGATTGGGGCAGATAGGGGGGATTTTTTTTCGTTCACTGATAATGGTGCTGATAACGATTGCCTGTACAATCCTTGTGTTACTGCCAAAAGTAGAATGGAGCAATGAATGGGGAAAGCTGCTGAGAACTGCGGCAACTACAAATGCTCTTTCAGAATACCAGAGCAGTGTGCTCATTTATTATGATATCTTTTCAGAATATACGCCCATTGAACTTATCTTGCTTGAAATCCTGCTCTGTACTCTGATCTGCACATTTGTTGGTGTTTTGATGTTTTTGTTTAGCTTATACATTAACAAGATTATTGCGGTTGCCGGAGGGCTTGCGCTGGCGATTGCCTTGTTTCCGGTGTTAAATATGCATCCGTTAATCTGTTACAAACTGGCCCGTTTTGTCCCCACCGTATGGGCAGAGTTAGCAAGAATCGCAACAGTAGATCATACCTATTACTGGTTACCGTCCCTGTCATATATGGTAGTCTTCCTGTTAGTCGGGATAACTATAATGACTGGTCTTATCATGCATAAGATCAGATATATGCAGTTCAACTGGGAAAACGAGGATATATAGGAGGAATAACTGCTGTGAATGAAAAAAAGTATATCATAGAGGTATCACATGTCAATAAGAATTTTAAGAACAATAAAGTCTTAAAGGATGTCACGCTCAGATGTGAAAGTGGTCGGATATATGGGCTGGTCGGACATAATGGATCCGGGAAGACAGTTTTATTTAAGACGATCTGTGGCTTTCTGTCCTGTGATGAAGGAACGGTTTCTGTAAATGGAAAAGTAATGGGAAAAGATAAGGACATGCTTACAGAAGCAGGTATCATTATCGAAGAGCCCAGGCTATTATGGAAGATCCACCAATCCTGATCTTGGATGAGCCAATGAATGGCCTTGATAAAAATGGTGTAGCAGAAATCCGGGAGCTTTTGCTGAAGATGAAGAATGAAAATAGGCTGATTATACTGGCAAGTCATAATCGGGAGGATATAGAGATTCTATGTGATGAAGTATATGAGATGGAAGATGGAATACTTCGGAAAATAGTCAAAGAGTAAGAAAAAATATTTCGTATACGATAATGTATGTTCCATACTTTATCTATAAGAGAGAACAGAAATAAAGTACAATACAGCAGACAAATGCAACCAGTTCTCATTTTGCCAGAGTGTTTTGGCAGAAAAAGGCTGGATGAGTAATGCCACATAACAATCGCCTCGACTACGAATCTGAAAAATAGCAAGATTACATGTCCCCTATAGTTTTACCTCATACTTTCAAGATACAGAAGATAGGTATTTTTAAATTCGGAATATTTTTATCGTATGTATGATCACCTTTCTTACCTGAGCTTCAATGGCAATAATATGGGAATATGGAACAGTATATATTCCATCATGAGTTTCTATCGGAATCTTTTGAGTCATAGTGTTGTAATAAGCTAATGCGTCCTGAAAATTTCTGAGGAAGCGTTTTTTATCCAAAGGCTTTGAAAGATAGCGGAATACGTGAAAATGCATTGTTTCATCCAGATACTCAGAATAAAAAGCGCAAATTGAGATATGATAGTGAACTCATGCACAGGTAAAGTAATAGACTGGATGGTTAACTGTAATGTGATCGGCTCTTGCCTGTTACTGTTCCTGTGCACTTTTATATGTACAAGGCTTAAATATAGCTGGTTGCTGCTTTTGATTGCAGCTATTGGAATAATAAGTTTGATACGGTTCAGCCGATCGATACACTAAAAAAGAACCGTGTATTCCGGGAGGGGACCATTGGTGGATATGTGGTGGCCGGAATTGATGAGGTGGAACTGTTCAGCAGCACAAAAAAATCCTGTCCGGACTGCCTTACCCGGAAAAACCGTGCAGGTGAAATGGAATATTTCCACCGGAGTGTGGTCTGCATGACTGTTGGAAAAGCAACCGCATGTGATCCTGGGGCAGGAAATGCTGAAGTCGAGGGACGGAGCGGAAAAGGATGAAGGGGAACTGACCGGAGGAAAACGCCTGATATTTTTTATAAAAATGCACAAGCCAAAAAACTAAGTTACTGTTCAAGGGTTAGCTGGACTTGAGAAAACCGATGGTGTAGACTGATAACAGTCAAAGCCATCGGTTTTCTTTATCCAAATATTCTGGACACTCTGTCATATATATTGGCCGGATCTTCAAGGCGCATCAAAACAAGCATGCTCATGCATTGGCAGAGATAATCGATGTTTTCGAAACTTCTGAATGTCACGGCCTGCGCCTGTTTCCGCTTATAATTCCTTAGAAGCCTTTCGGCTTCATTATTCGTGGCAGGTACCCGGATATCATGCAGGAACAACAGATGGTTGTGCATGTATTTCTCCATTCTCAGGAATAAATTGTACCCGTCTTTGTAATAATCATTTGCCGGAATGTTTTCATATTCTTTCCGGGCAGTTTCCAGTATCTCACGGTATCGTTTTTCGAATCCGGAGACTATTTCCGGATCTGGTCCGTGTGGCTGCCGGCATCCATTTCGGAAGTGGACCATTTCCTGCACCAGTGCATGCATTTTTTTATTCCAGGTACGGTCTGGTTCGTTCTCTATGCTGGCTTTCAGATACCGCAGTACATGGGCAAGGCATTCCTGATGATCTGCTCCATAATTATAAAAGGTAATATCATGGTCATGGACAAGGATCCCCTGATAGTCTTCTGTAACCGTACCCTTTACTCCTTCGTGTCCCTTTTTCTCGCGGGCAAAGTACAGGGCTTTTCCGTCCGGTGTTGCATAGACATATACCTGGCAGCTCTTTCCGTTTTCCCTGGCATTTGTACAATCTGTATGCATAACAGGGGAAAGCAGCATATCTGCATAGGCAGACCTGCGTTCAGGCTCAGTTTTTAAAGCAAACTCCGGTTTAGTCTGCTTATCATGCCTTTGGAAATATTCAGTTTTCCACCCGTCAGGTCGGACAGAAATGCCCTGCTCTTATCAATGGATGTACAGCAGTCATTGTTCAGAAGGAACAGAAATGCCCGTATGCTGCCATCATAATTCACATCATCGATAACTCCGTCTGGAAATGCTGCATGTGCACGTTCTCCCGTATGACTGTTATAATAAACATCTGCATGATATTCCGTTACATTCAGGACCATACGGATACTTACCATCTGCTTTACGATGGTCCTGGCAGTCTTTTTAAAAGCACAGTCTTCGAGCACTTCTTCAGGTGGAAGAAGAATAACTGGCTGTGTAGGCTCCTGTCTTTTCCGGCAGTGCCCTTTGTGGCCGGGCTGCCCGCCTGGTCTTCTGCCTGTTTTTTCCCTGTTGTTTGTGATCTTTTTACGTCGTACTGCTTTTGAAGAAGGAATAGAAGAGTTTTCATAATCACGGTTGATCTGTGCCCGTAGTTTCAGATTCTTTCCCTGTTCTTCTTCCAGTCTGGATGCCGCTTCATAAAACTGATGTCTGAAAACGGCTGCTTTATCCAGTGTATCCTCTCTTTGCTTTTCTGCATTCAGTGCACGGATCTCCATTTTTCGGAGTTCCTGCGCGGACCTTTTTTGTGCCTTTTCAAACTCCCGGAGCATATCCTCCAGTACCTGAAACCAGTAATTGCGCACACGGATCGTTTCTTTGTGCGCATCTGCAAGTTCTTTTTTCAGCTTCTCAATCTTATGTTCATAAACGTTGTACTCTTTCTGATGAAGTTCTTCTAACTGGATATATCTTTCACCAGATTCCAGTTCTTTGTTTCTGCGTTGTGCAGCTTTCAGCCGACACATGAGAGTGATATGATCATAAGTATCAGGCATACGTTTTCCTCCGGTACAGTCCTGCTAAACACTGCCGACGATATCTGTGATCTTTGAGATATGATCCTCGAGATATTCGATCAGCTCTTTCTGTTTCTGGATGAATTCCTCCTGGATCTCGATCTGCCTGAGATAGCTGTCAAGAAGTTCATCACGTTTTTTTAGTTCCTGTATAAAATCAATCTCCATAAAAACAACCTCTCTTTCTTGAAAAAAGTATAGCAGAAATGCAGGAAAAAAGCGAATTTCCGGAAATGATCCATTGGGCAATCTGACTGTGGATAAATCTCCATTATAAGATTGGAAATGAGTAGATATAAGGCCTCTGTCTGAAAGAATGGATAAGATTCGGTGTATAACTTTTGTGAAAAAGAACAGCAGAAAAAACTATAAATACAGTTTTTTCTGCTGAAGATAATTATCCACAAAATAGAGAAAATAATTTCGTCACTTTTTACAATGACTTATACATACCTTTGAACAGTAACAAACTAAAAGCGAAATCTCTGATGAGAATGGAAACAGCTATACAGAAATAGACTGATATGATATAATAAAATCGTTCCTACATTTGTAGAAAGAGGGAGAATGAGAGCGTGAAAAAAACATATCAGAGACTTCCAGAATCAGAATTGGATATTATGCTTGTTCTTTGGAATAATACACCTCCGATGAACAGAATGGAAATTGTAGCAGCAGGTGAAGGTGATGAAGAATCCAGAGTCCTTTACAATAACGGAGACGGAATCTGGATCGATGAGAACGGAAATCTTCATGAAGAGTAAATGAAAAGAAACGTTTTCCGTAAGCAAATAAGGGAATGGAAAACATTTCTTTTTTTATAAAATGTTATATGAGATATAAAAGCTATTTTGAAATATAAGTATTTGATAAGAAAGACATTTTTATTTTACAACAAACAGACATTTTTATGATAAAATATCGGTAAAAATAGTTTGGGACTGTAACAAAAGTCGTTGCAGTGTCTAAACTACATCAAATGGATACGGAGGAAAAAATGTGCGGGATTTGTGGATTTACAGGTTACAGACAGGATCAGAAGACAGTAATTGAAAGGATGATGAAGGCCATTGAACATAGAGGCCCGGATAGTGAAGGCTCTTTTTGCAGGGAGAAGATTACGCTGGGCTTTCGAAGACTTAGTATTATTGATTTAGAAGATGGGCAGCAGCCTATGGAAAGTGCGGACGGAAACCTGCATATTGTTTTTAATGGGGAAATCTATGATTATAAGGAACTGCGGGCAGAACTTGAGGCTTCCGGCATTTCTTTCTGTACCCATTCTGACACGGAAGTTCTGGTAAATACCATTCAACAGTATGGGGAGAAGGCACTGGATAAGCTCAGGGGAATGTTTGGGTTTGCAGTATGGAATGAAAAAGAGCAGACTTTGATGCTTGCAAGGGATTTCTTTGGAATTAAGCCTGTGTACTATGCCGAAATAGATGGACACTTTGTATTTGCTTCTGAAATTAAGAGTATTCTTGCATTTCCAGGCTATGAAAGAAAAGTAAATCAGAAGGCCCTGGAGCAGTATTTGTCATTTCAATATGCCCCTCTGGAAGAGACCTTTTTTAAGGGAATCTATAAACTTATGCCCGGACATATGCTTTTATATAAAAACGGAAACTATGAAATAAAGACTTATTTCAAAACAAAGCTTACACCTGGCAAGTGGAACAGTAAGACGAATATGGATCAGCTGCGGAGCCAGCTTGCAGAGATTTTAAAGGATTCGGTGAAGCACCACATGTTAAGCGATGTGGAAGTCGGCGCGTTTTTATCCGGGGGAGTGGACTCCGGGTATCTGGCTTCTGCCTCCGGTGCAGATCAGGCATTCACAGTGGGATTTGATGAGGGAGACCGATATAGTGAAGTCAACAAAGCTGCCAAAGTGGCAGAAAAAGCAGGCTTGAAACACCATGTGAAAATCATATCCAAGCAGGAATTCTGGGATGCCCTTCCAGATGTGATGTATCATATGGATGAACCACTTGGGGATGCCTCTGCAGTTGCACTTTATTTTCTTTCCAAAGAGGCTGCCGGACATGTTAAGGTAGTCCTTTCCGGGGAAGGCGCAGATGAACTTTTCGGTGGATACAATATTTACAGAGAGCCTGAAGCATTAAAGAAAGTTGCCTGGATTCCGTTCGTGCTCAGACGCGCTGTCAGAAAACTGGCTGCAAAGCTGCCAGACGTGAAAGGACGGGATTTCCTTATCCGCGCAGGAATGAAAGTAGAAGAACGCTTCATCGGAAATGCATATATTTACTGTGAAAAAGAGAAAGCACAGATTTTAAAAAATAAAGTAACAGGACCTTCCACGCAGGAATATTTAAGTCAATTTTATGAAGAGCTTGAGTCAGAAAACAGAGGCTCACTTCAAGACATGGAAAAAATGCAGTCTGTAGATCTGAACTACTGGCTTCCTGGCGATATTTTGCAGAAAGCAGATAAAATGAGCATGGCACATTCCCTGGAAGTCAGGGTACCATTTCTGGATAAAGAAGTTTTTAACTTTGCAGCAAAGCTTCCGAAAGAAGCCAAGATTGCAGCAGGTACAACCAAATATATTTTCCGTAAAGCTGTTTCAGAATTTCTTCCGCAGGAAACCAATGAACGGAAGAAACTTGGTTTCCCCATTCCAATCCGTGTGTGGCTGCGGCAGGATGACTGGTATCAGATGGTAACAGATTTATTTACCTCGAAAGAAGCAGAAGAATTTTTCCATACAGAGAAACTGCTCCAGCTCCTGAACGACCATAAAAATAAAAAAGCAGATAACAGCCGTAAAATCTGGACAGTTTTAACATTCCTTATCTGGTACGATAGATTTTTTACTACATGTTCGAAGTGAGAGAGTTGGTTATGAGACGGTAATAATACCTAAATGGATATTCACAAAGAAAAAATAGAAGATAAGTATTAAGCTTTCGTATAGGAAGCTGCATGTCAATCCATGGTTTATGAAGAGCAGACTTCATCATAACTATTTGAATAATTTATCGAAAGAAGGAAAAAATGAAATTATACCACTACCGTTCAATAAGCAGTGCATTATTAGAAATTGAAAATGGCACTTTTCATTTTGCATCGAAAGAAGAGTTAAATGATCCGTTGGAAGGGTTTGTACGTGTTTTCTGGCAGGGAGATAAGATGGCCTGGGAGGGATTGTTCAGACATTATATATATAGCGTAGCGCGTGCACTGGAACTCTATATTCTGAAAGCCGATGATGAAACGTTATATCATGGTACTTTGGTTGCAGATGTTCATTGCTATAAAAATAACTTTTTTGAGAAAATTTTATTGAAATTAGGAGAAGAGTTCATAACGGATACAGATGTACAAAATCTGGCAGGAGTTTATGGTGACAATTGTTTGAAAGTATCAGAAAAGGAACTTCAATATATTCTTTTTTATATTCATAATAATGCACTAATTAGGTGTCTGGAAGAATTTAAGAAAAATAAATTTGTACCTGCAGAGGAAGCTGAGAAACAGATTAAACTTCTTAATTTTTCACTTTCTGTGGAAAAATTAGTAGATGCAATAAAGAAAGTCTTTTCTAATGAAAAAATGCGTGTCCAGACAATTGAATCTATGGAAGAAATATTCGAGGAAATGAAGGAATTCTCCTATATAATGAAAGGTGCAGAAAACGACATATTTCTTCATGGTAAAGGCTCTGAAGAACAAATATATAATAATGATGGCAATTCAGTAGTTCAACAGCATAGAAAGTGGTTAATTGTTATGGCTGATTTTCCAAAAGTGTTTGTGGCTCAGTTGAGGGATATGATATACCCCAAAAGCTATGTTGTTTGTTTTTCTAAAAAAAATGATAATTCTGCTATGTGGGGAAACTATGCAGATTGTCATAAGGGTGTATGTCTGATTTATGATACAGGTGACGAGGCAAAACTTAAGGTAGGAGGGCGACATATTCCTCTTGATGTAAGAGCAATTTCTTATGGTGGAGAGTCCATTGAATGTAATTTTTTCCAGACATTAGGACGATTGACTATGGTTCAAATAAGAGAATGGTTACTTGGAGTGGACGGCGTCAGTTCCTGTTATGAAGCATTTTCTGATGTAGAGGAATGGAGAAAACGTTACTGGAAGATCTATGATGCGAAAACCTATCGCAAGACAAAAAACTGGGAACATGAAAAGGAATTTAGGGTAGCTGTGTCAAATACATTTGGTGAATTTGATGTTCCTCAAAAGCAGAATATGTCATTTGATTGGAACCTTTTGAAAGGTGTTATCTTTGGAATCAGAACCAGTGAATATGATAAAAAACAGATTCTGGCTAAGCTGATAAAGCATAAGGACGAATTATCAGATTTTACTTTTTATCAAGCTGAATATAGTGCTGAAGAGCAGAAAATTAAGATTCGAAAAAAGAAATTTTGGAGACTGATAAATTATAAAGGAAAAGTCAATGGCACAGAAAAAGTTTAAGGTAATTTGATATGGAAAGTATGTAACGCTCTGGCATTATGGCTGGGGCGTTATTTTGCTGGAAAAAAGCAGATTCTGAGGATATAATATAATCATGTTGATTTTTCCTGATTTAATCCTGTGATTAATTGTGATGAAGAAAATACATATCGTGTAATACCATATGAACAGGGGCTTATGTTCCCTCTGAGATTGTATCACATAGTGTATTAGAAGTTTGCAATAGAAAAGAATAAGTCATTTGCAGAACAATTAATGGAAATTGTAGAGGAAACGCTATAAAGCTGCCAAACGGAAGACGAGATTAATACTTTAACTCATTCATATACATCTATGTTACTGGATATTAGGTAAACGGTAGAACCTGAGTATCTTTTTATTCACTTCAAGTTATGCCATAATCATACTCAACAAAATAATATAGTCAAAAAAGTTTAGTACTTAACTTTTTTAACTGACTATGATTCAGAGGAGGAATATTATGGCTACGCAAACCAGCCTTGTAGCTCAGCAGGTCAGGATCAGACAATGGGCAGAACAGATCCGGAATTGTCAGAACCGTCCCAAAGGGATGGATGTTGAAACCTGGTGTACCCAAAATAATCTTACAAAAGCCAACTATTATTACCGTCTCCGGCGTGTCAGGCAGATATGCCTGGATCAGATGCAGGACACAGAAACCGCTGATTTTGTGGAACTGCCCGCACCTGCACCAGATCCAAAGAAAACAGATACTCCAAAAGAATCCGGTACATGCATTTCGGCAGGAACTCTGCCAATGATCCGTATTAAAAATACCAGGGGACTGTCAGCTGAGATATTTTCCGGTACTTCACCGGAAATGCTCTGCCATCTCATAAAGGCTTTTACCCATGCTGAATGATGCAGATGCTTCCGGATTTAAAAAGGTGTATCTGGCGATGGGATTATCCTCAGCATATTTTTATCCTCAGCTTTTCATTTATTCCCTATAATTATTGTGAAAATACTCTCAAAGCTGAGGATAATTATTATCTTATTCCACAGATCCTAGCTAATTCTTCCTCATCATCTAGCCATTCAGCTGTTTCAGATACATCAACACTATTGTTTTCCATGGCCTTTTTCAGCATTTCAATTGATGGAGATGCGTATATACGGGTCGTTTGAGTGAAAGTATGTCCCAGTATTCGGGATACAAGTTCAAGTTCAACTCCATTTTGATACAGTCCACAAGCCCTGGTTCTTCGGAGCATATGTGGATACAGCTTTTGCGGAAGTCCAGGATGATCAGGTCTTATTTTTTCTGCATACTTGTTCAGTATTCTTTCTACATTTCCGGTTGACATAGCAGACAGATTTCCTTTGATCACTGTATAAAACAGGGGATAATCACCGTTTGTTTCCGAATGATAGATCTTTATGTATCTTTTTAAGTGCTCGACAGTTTTGTCTGTTATTGATACAATTCTTTCCTTATCACCTTTTCCATGAACTCGGATATAAGGTATCGTTTCATTTAGCTTCAAAGATTCAAGAGTTAACTCTCGCAGTTCAGATACTCTTATAGCCGAATCGTACAGAAGAATCAGTATAGTCTTGTCCCGTATTCCTATTTTTGATCTGTCGGAAGGGGCAGCCAGCAAGGCTGCAAGATCATCTGGCTTTATTGTTTCCTTCACCTTTTGTGTTCCCTTAATAAATGGGACCTTTGAAGCCCCAAGAGCGATTGACTGCATCGATATTTCGCCATCAGCTACGTACCATAAATAAGATCTAATCGCAGCCAACCTGTTATTACAGGTGCCAGCGGAACATCCTTTATTCACTGCCCTGTGAATTCATGTACTGGGCCAGCTGCCGCATTGCACGGCGCGATTTTGCTTCATCTGCATGATAAGACAGCCATGTGTCCGATAATTCTCAATTATCCATTATCTACTCAAAAATAAACATATCTATCATAAACCCTGTTTGTTTATATGAAAATAATTCAAATAATGTTAAAAATATTAACAAAATAAGAATAAGAATTGTTTTTTGCAATATAGCAAGATATACTGAGTACAGGTGGATGGAGCTGAAAGGAGATGTGATGGAGATGAAATACGTTGTTCGGCTTTTGGGAATAGAAATCAACAACATAAAAAATGTGATACACGGCGAAATTGAAATGCCCCAAAACAAAAAGGGAAGCATTTTAGGAATCTACGGAGCCAATGGATCTGGAAAAACAGTAGTTGTGGACTGTATGGTATTGCTGAAATATCTTCTTTCCGGACGTCAGATCCCGTCAAATTTTTATTATTATATAAATGAAGCAAGTGATACCTCCACTGTAAAGTATCGCTTTGAGCTGAAAATCGAAGAAAAATGCTATCTGGTAGAATATGTATGAGCGTTTTTCTAAGGATATCCAGAATGTCATTGCACTTGGAGTCGCAGAGCAGGCAACACAGAACTATAATGAGGAAAAGGGCGTTCCAGAGGTAAGTTCCTTTTTATTTTCAAGAAAAGCGCAGGAAGTCTTTGAAAAAGCCGAGGGTGAAGCTGCATTGCTTGCTCTACTGAGTCAGTGTTTTCAGAAATATGGAATTTATGCTCTTGCTGTTGTTGAAAACGCACAATACGGCTACTTATCCTTAAATTTGGAAAGTATGCCGGTTAATATTGACTGGTCGGACACGATACCAAAAAAAGGTGAAGGCATCTTCTTACGCTTCACAGATATAAATGTGGTGCCAAAAGAAGTTTTTCCTTATGTAGCAAATACGATCAAGCAGATCAATATTGTAATGAAATCATTAATACCTGAGATCAATATAGAAATTTATAATGCGTTTGATAAGCTATTGAAGGATGGAAAAGACGGAGTGCAGTTTGAAATCATTGCCATGCGTGGAGAGAACCGGATTCCTCTTTTGTATGAATCCGCAGGAATAAAGAAGCTGATCTCTATTTGCAGTAATTTAGTTGCCTGCTATAACAGGGAGTCTTATTGCCTTGTGGTAGACGAGCTGGATTCTAGTATTTATGAGTATTTATTGGGAGAATGTCTGGAAGTTATGCAGGATAAAGCTAAGGGACAATTGATCTTTACATCACATAACTTACGCCCATTGGAGATTCTTGAAAACGATTCTCTGCTTTATACGACTGTGAATCCTGAGAATTGCTATATAAAATCTACTTATATCAAAAATACACAAAATACCCGGTTATCTTATTTACGGACGATCAAGCTTGGCGGGCAAAAAGAAAAGCTCTACAATGAAACAAATATATATGAGATGGAGCTTGCTATGAGGCGGGCAGGAAGGATACGTGCTAATGACTAAAAAAGTTATTCTGTTTCTTGTAGAAGGGCCGACGGATGAAGATGCACTGGCTGTTATATTTACGAAACTGGTAAACGATCATGAACGAAATATTTTGATGCGCATATAGAGGCAAAAAATAGGGATCGGCTGATCCGTAGAAATCTAAGCAAGAGAAAGATTGTATATTCTTTGTATAACCGGGAAACTGTGGCAGGATTTCCCTACGAGATCTACTATTTTTCCAGAAATATGGAACATGTGCTGCATGACCGGGCAGAAAATCTGACTGATGATGAAAAGGAAGATCTGGCATTTGACATCGCAGACCAATATACAGATCAGCTGGAAAAATTCCTGGAATATTTACATGACGATGGTTTTTATGTATGTGGTACTTATAAAGATACCTGGGAATTTATCATGGATGGAAATAATTCACTGAATCGTTATTGCAGTTATTGCAATGTGGCTGTCTTTTTTGAACAGCTGGAAATTGGGTAAAACTGGTAAAAAAATCCGTTGACTTTTACCGTATTCTTCCATTGTAAAATTTTTTGCTGATCCGAAAAACGGAACTTTGGGAAACAAATAAACCACCTGCTATGCGCAACATCATAAACTTAAGAAAATACTTGTTCTTATGTCCTTTATTTTTTAATTAAGGCTTCATTATAAAACTGTATTGTAAGAAAAAAAGTCCAGACTTTCCCCAGGGGAATTGCATGGACTTTTTAAAAACTGCTTTTTTGATTATTTTTATATTTGTTTGAGATATTCTTTTTTCGCTCTTTTCCAGGCAGTTTTCTTTGTGGCAAAATGTGTTCCTCCATTTCTGCCTGCAATTCAAAAAGCAATTGCCTTCTCCTTTCAGCATCCTTTTCCAGAATTAATTTTATCATTTGTTCTTTAAATAAACCTATAGCAATATTTTCGTTTGTGCGCATAGGATATCTGCAGTTTTTTTCACGACCTTTTACCGATACTTTATCGTCAGCTTCTTTTCGTATATCCTGTATCATGTTGTATACCAGCACCTGTGCACGAAAATCTTGATCTACATAAATGGTCGATTTTCCTGTCACACTTTCAAACTTCATTTTATTTTTAAGAGTATGATATTTCTTTTCTATCTCCCATCTGTGGTAATATAAATCCTCCAGTTCTTTCTGGGAGATTTCAAAGGGAAGATTTGTCATAAGTGCCAATTCTTTTCCGGAAGGAAGTATGGAGGTCATAATTCGCGTATGTGTACTTACTTTTTCTTTCATATGTTCGAAACGATCAGGATGTCTTTTCCTTATTTTCTCTAATCGCTGATGGGTATGCCGCAAAATAACGGCTTCGTCAGTGGATACCATATTGCTGCGCTCAAATTTATAATCATTGGAGGATAGACGGAATAAGTAATTGATCTTTTCCGTTTCCAGAAAGTCAACAAATTCCATGGATGGATACCCCCTGTCAAAAATGACTAATATCGGCTGTTTGATATTCATGCGCTTTAAATGATTCAGGTTTTTCTTGGCAAGCTCTGTCTCATTGGTAGAAATATGTGAAATCTCGATATCCAAGTAAAATTGATTCAAAATGTCGTACATACCACTTACAAGTGCTCGTATCTGCCCAAGTTCTGAATGCTGATTATTACTTTTCCCAAAGCGTTCTCTGTTCTCCACTGAATTCGGTATTTCTGCCTTACTTCCATCTATGGCCAGTAACAAAAATCCGTTCCAAAGTTTTGGCTCAGAGGAATGATAGAAATCAGCCAGATATTCATCATTCAAATAAGAAAACACTTCAGGATTCAGTCGTTTTCGTTGTTGTAAATACCCTTGTTTCGATATTTCCATGTAGAGATCACCCTTTTGTTTAAAATAATTTCTCAGTTCCAATGCAGTAGTAAGCCCTTTTTTAGAAAGACAGCACAGTAAAATATCTTTTAAGGACATCTTTCTATTTCGAGAAAAAGTATTACTGTCCATTTTTCTTGCACGCACTGCTAAATTAGGATCTGATAGTTTCTCAGAAAGTTTTTGGATTCTTTCAATATAACTTCCTCTCATATACACCCCTGCCTAAACTTTACCATAAATAAAAGAATCTGCCTATCTCTAAGCAGATTCTCTTAAGTTTATGATGTTGTGCTATGCGGGTGGTTGTAGTTATCCTGCTTTTCGGAGCATTTATGGGAACATGGATGAAAGACAAAACTTTTGCTTTCCTAGATGGGAAGTTTGCGAAAAACGAAACCCATGATTTTATTTAAATGCTTGCAGAAATTTAATGGAAAATTTCTAAGAAATATAACATTTTAATTTTCAGGTCTTTCTGGATGGACAGGAACAATAATGGTCTATCCGGGAAGGCCTCTTTTTACTGCAGGAATGTTGTAAAACGGAACTTTTGATGGAAATACGATTGCAGAAAAATAAAAAAATGTTAGTTCTGGCTATCATGTCCAGTATGCCGAAAATCATTTGGAGAAGGCGAAGGACGTGTTTATGAAAGTGATGAAGATCCTCTGGATTTATATAGCCCAGTGGAAGGAAAAATAGAAATTAAACTGAGATGATAAAAAAATATAAAAAAGGAATTGACAATTGTATTCTACAGTTGTAGAATACAATTAACTTCTACAGATGTAGAAAATAAAATTCTAGGAGAATCCACGATGAAGACAAAATTTATGACACTTATAACGGTAGCAACACTTGGGATTTTTTCAGCTGCAACGGTTATGGCAGCAGGAAATAACGATTTCTATACACAGCCGCCGGCTGGATCTGAATGGGAAAAAGCAGATACGGAAGGTACCTATGCAAGCTATACGAACGGAAATGATTATGTAAATATCTATAAATATTCACTGGAGGATGTCAAAACAGGGATTGCCAAATGTAATGACACATACGATGCCTGCTATCAGACAATTTATTCAGAGGGAAACAGCCTGTATATGGCAGTGGGATATGCAAAAGATGCAGATGACATCAGTGACGTCAGAAAATTTGTAGAATATATTTCTTATCCTGGAAATCCTTCACTTACCAGACAGGAGAATGAAAACCAGACCGATGATTCTGATAAGGCAACTACAGATACTGCCAGTCAGAAGTCAGGAGGAGATTCAGATTCCTCTGATACAGAAGAAAATGCTTCTACAAAATCCTCGGACAGCAATGATGATTCCGATATCCTTACTACTTCACCAATGACATTAGTTGACAGTGATGGAAATACTATTGAGATTAATTACATTCTTCACAAAGATTATTCTTGTGAATATCGTGGAGATGATGGAATGAACTACACCGATAATGGGGATGAAACTTATACCGACGAAAATGGAAATATCTACTCAGCTCTGAATGATGACACTCATCATCTGGGACATACGTTGAAACAGCATGACCTTCAGGATGCAAACGGTAATACTGTGACGGTTACGGAAACCACAAATGGTGATTATTATTTCCAGGACGAAAATGGTACAGGATTTACGGACAACGGAGACGGGACATGGAGTGATGAAAATGGCAACAGTTATACGGAAATAGACTGATAGTGGTCAGTAGCTGCAGGAATGGCAAGGACATTTGCGAATTGTGCAAAAGCCCTTGCCATTTCCGTGAACCGTGGTAAAATAGAATTATTCCTACATTTGTAGAAAATATGTAACAGGAGGTATGAAAAAGTGAAAAAAACTTACCAGAGACTTCCGGAATCAGAGCTGGATATTATGCTCGTTCTTTGGAATAATACTCCGCCGATGACCAGACCGGAGATTGAGAAAGTGATCAATATGAAGAAAAAGCTTGCATCAACAACAATTTTGTCATTGCTGACCAGATTGGAGAACAAAAATTTCGTGGAAGTGACGAAACAGGGAAAAATGAATCTGTATACACCCTTGGTTTCGCAGTCAGATTATCAGGCACATGAAAGCCAGAGTGTTCTTGAGAAACTTTATGGGAATTCACTAAAAAAGTTTGTAACTTCACTTTATCATGGAAAGAAGATCAGCTCGGAAGAAGTCCAGGATCTCAGTGAATTTCTTAAAAACTTGGAGGACAGAGAGGAATAGCAAATTATGGAAGTTCTTATTCTGCATATTCTGAAACTGAATATTATTGCAGCAGTAGTAATTTTACTGGTAAAAGTGCTTGCGACTCTGTTTAAAGGACGTGTATCAGCGAGATGGAAGTATTTTATCTGGCTGTTAATTACGATAAGCCTTTGTGTTCCGGTGCGCCTTCCGGAGAATCTGGCACTGGTGGATTTCAAAGTACTTAAAAGCAGTCAACAGAATACGCAAAACCCGAAGATAACGGATTACGCAGTCAGACCAGAGGAAAGTCAGAAGATAACAGAAACCGTATCATCTGCGAGCAATGACATGAAAAATCTGACAGAAATCCCGGAACAAAAGAGAACTGTCAGGTACGAATCAGATAAATGGCTGGGAATTGTGGCTGTGATTTTTGCTACTCTCTGGCTGAGCGTAGCGGTACTTAAACTGACAGGAGAATTGCTGGCATATTATTTTTCTATAAGGAATCTGGAACGGATGAGTCTGCAGGTAAGTGATACGGTGAGTATTCAGATGTACCGTGCAGCGTGTCAAAAGAAGCACGTACGCAGAATACCGGAGCTCAGGCAAAACGCAGGTCTTACCACGCCGCTTCTTGCAGGACTTTTTCATACAAAATTGTATCTACCAGCAACCGGGTATTCAGCAGAAGAAAGAAAACTTATCTTTTACCATGAACTTACACATTATTGCCATCGGGATCTCTGGTATAAGATGCTCCTTCGAATCTGTGCATCGATATACTGGTTCAATCCCTTTCTTCTTATCATGCTGAAAGAAGCGGATAAGGATATTGAAAATCTGTGTGATACAGCGGTTGTTCGCAGAGTTAATAAAAAGGAACATAAATTATATCGACAGCTGCTTCTCAGGACAGTGGCCATGGAAAATCAGATTCCATATGTGACAGCAAGTCTTAATGACAGCGAAATGGTGTTTAAAGATCGGATTCTGTATATGGTGAACATTCGGAAACTCCGCAAAGGAATTCTTCCGGGAATTCTTGTGACGCTGCTGCTTGCAGGCGGTAATCTGGTATTTAATGTCTCTGCCGGGACAGATACAGTTTCAGTAGAGACGGAGAAGTCTGGTATTGAAAAAAATGCAGATCCAGAGAAAAATAATGTACCGGATTATGCACCGTTTTCTGAAATGGTAACTATGCAGAAAGCTGCTGAAACACAGGACGAAGGAGGAGTGACAGAGAATACAGATACAGAGGATTCTGTAGACGAAGAGGAAAAAGCGGATGCGGAAACAAATGATGAACCTGCCATGGAAAACAGCGGACAGGTAAGTGAAACGACCGATGATGGAATTACCTCTGACAACAACGGGTCTGTTTCATCTTATGAAAATCTGCCAGCAGGCGTACCATATACCAGTGGATTCACTACTACTTCCGGTGTAGCATCAATTGTAGCACCGGGTGGAGGAGATGAAGAATCCAGAGTTCTTTACGATAACGGAGATGGGACCTATTCTGATGATTATGGGAGCCGATACAGTTATCAGGGAGATGGAAACTGGGCAGATGCCAATGGAAATTCATATCGTACCTGGAATGACGAAGGTTATCATTTCGGAAACCAACTGGAACAGCATGAACTTCAGGGCAGTAACGGTACTGTTAATGTAATAGAAACAACAAACGGAGATTATTATTATTGTGACGCAGATGGGGTCGGATACACAGACAATGGTGACGGTACCTGGACGGATGAGAATGGGAACATCTATACAGAATAAACAAAGAAGCAGGACAATGGGGATGCTACCCAATGCCCTGCTCCTTTGTTTATTCAAAATGAAGTTTCTTAAATCTTTGAAGCCGCAAAATGCTGCAAGCTCTTTCTTTGATTTTGATGTTGTGCAAAAAGCTAAAATCTGTTTTGATACCGTTGATGATTCCGATTTCTGTCTGTCAGCCAGATTTTCCAATGGGATAAATTTACTGGATTTACGCACAAGGCTGTAACATTCGTTGATTAAGATACGGATTAACCAGGTCCGGGCATAGTTATCGTTTTTTAATGTACCGACGTTGGAAAAAGCCTTCACAATTGTATATGGGTAAGAAGTAAGACAGGTATATCATGTCAACAGAAGGGAAAGATTTATTTCTTCTATTATTAAAAAAATAAAGTTTATTTGGGGATATTTTGAAAAACTGTACGTCTAATTTATGTAAATGAAAATTGCCGGCCGGCTAAAAAAGGTGGTGTTAAAGTGACCAAAGAAGAATTAGGGACGTTGATTCTCAATTCAGAGAGACAATTGTATTCTACTGCCAAAACAATTTTAATTAACGATCAAGATTGTGCGGATGCTATTCAGGAAACGATTGTTAAGGCATTTTCAAAGATTGGAACTTTGAGAAATGACAAATATGCCAAGACTTGGTTGATTCGTATATTGATCAATGAGTGTTATACTCTTTTGAGAAAGTCGAGTAAACTTGTTTCTTTGGAAGGGATGAGTGAAATGACAGAAATTGAGACAAATCAGAAAACTGACTACAGTGACTTGTACAGAGCCGTAAATTCTTTGAAAGAAGAATTACGAATGCCAGTTATTCTGTACTATATTGAGGATTTCAACATAAAAGAGATTGCGCAGATTCTTGAGATAACCGAGGGAGCAGTTCAAAAAAGACTTGCCAGAGCACGGGGAAAGCTTAAGCGTAATTTACAGGAAAGTGAGGAGTTGACAGTATGAGGTTAGAGGATATGAAAAAAAATATTCCTGAAACTCCGGAGTTCATCCACACGATGATCCAAAGCGAAGTGAAAAAACAGCTTCAGGACACGAAGGTGGTTAATATTCAGACAAGGAGAGTGAAAAAATGGACAGGTGCCAGAGTGGCTGCAGCAATAGCCGTATGTGTATTGGTTACATCGACCATAGTCTATGCAGGTGCCAAATTATATCATATGTTTTTAGAAAAACAAGGAGCCTACAGTATCGTAACGGGAATTAAGGCGGATGGCAGCACAGGGAAAATTAATCTTCCTGAAAAAATTCATGATATAGATATCTCAGCAGGATATATTCCAGAAGGTATGGAATGGATTGATGAATTCCATCTGGAATATCCTGAGCATGATCGAACCGGAGGATTCAGCTTTGCATCTGTGCTTTTAGACGAGGATGATTTGAGCAAAGTAATGCAAGATAAGAATGTTGTTGACTGTGAGGAACGAACTTTTGGCAATTATGAAGGTGTATATCTTAAATATAATGACCTGGCAGAGGATGGATCTTTTAATCAAAGGATTTACCTTCTTCGTCCAGATGTATATCGTGTAATTACTGTTTATATCGGTGATGATGTTTCAAAAGAGGATGCCATTAAAGTGGTAGAAAACCTTGTAATCACTGAAAATGATACAATGATTGAAACCGCTGGTTTGTATACGTGGAGCGAAATGGTATCCCCTGAAGAATCATCGGGAGAAGCAGTGATGACTTCTATTGCAGATAATAAATTGCTAATGCATCAGATTGGTGAAGTGTTTGATATATCAGCATCTGGTGAAGACAGAGATGGCAACTATATTGAAAATGATAAAATTTCAGTTTGTGTTGATGCTGTTCAGGTGGAGGACAATCTGCAGCTGCTTGGTCAGAATAATGTGCCGGAAGAATGGACTGATGCAGTTGGAACTGATGGAAATTTAGTAAATAATACGCTGTCTTATATTAAGTCCGGTAATGGCATTGATTCAGTGGATGAGATTGTAAAAACAGAAAGTGTGAAACAAAAGCTCGTCTATGCGACAGTTACTTATACCAATAAGTCAGATGAAGAAATTAACCATATGCTTTATATTGGTACATTGCTGTTGATGGACCATGAAGATGGATCATATCAAATTTACGATCCGACAGAACAGTCCGGAGATGACTACGATCGTGTTATATGGGATGGTGTTGCACGTACAGCTGAAATGACATACAACAGTATATCAGAGGATTATGGAAATGGAGGAAACTATATTTCTTCATTAAAACCTGGTGAGAGTATACAGGTGAATATGGCATGGATCGTAAATGAGAATGACTTGAATAATATGTATCTGAATCTTAACGGTGATGGAGCTGCATATGAGTTTTCAGATTCAATGTTAAAAACAGGATTGGTGGACATATATCAGTAATGAAAAACTTATTATAGAGAAGAGGCTGTCCGTAGTGGGCAGCTTCTTTTAGATGTAGCGTTCGGGACGGATTGCTTAAAAACATCATTCCAGATGCTATACTCTACCATTAACCTGCCAAACATCAATCTGGGACAGTTGCAGATAATTCTTGCCGCAGCAGGCTTGCTCTCCGTATTAGAAACGGTTAGCTGTACGCTATTCCTGTCTGCGAAGTTTAAAGATACCTTGACGGTTTTACTGATCTCTATTGTGGTTCTTTTCATGCCGCTTTTTGCTTATGTGGCGATGGGAGCAACATGGTTCTCCACCATACTTCCATCTGCCGGAATTGGTATGCAGAACAATTTCCTTTATCAGCTGGCGAATTTCAATTATCTGAATATCGGTGGAATGAGTTTCTGGACACCGTATGGATTTCGGCAGGAATTGAATAACTGTGCGTCGCATTCTCGTTACTTTAGCCTGCAAATAAAAAGTCAATACTAAAATTGAAGAAAGTTAAAAAACTTTACAGGTTAAAAATTAGGCATTAAAATAAGGCCACCACAACCAGTGCTGG